>Ga0126371_10000084_pt1 | contig 64860 bp, 48 predicted proteins | sample PanSoiMetaPlot_4_FD_110145 | JGI IMG/M metagenome (GOLD analysis project Ga0126371, IMG submission 110145) | Tropical forest soil microbial communities from Panama - MetaG Plot_4 | ecosystem: Environmental > Terrestrial > Soil > Tropical forest > Bulk soil | place: Panama | collected 2016-02-17
CTTTCACAAGTACAAATTGATGGAAGCGTTGGGGCTTAAGTCGAACGCCGAACTCCTCCAGTATGCGATAAAACATCACATCGGGAGCTGAAGACCGCACGAGCTCGCCTTTTGCAGTAAGCCCACTCCTCTCGTTGACACCGCTCGGGTTACCAATCAATGGATTTTGTAGTTCTAGAATACTGTCGACTGAGAATCGACACGGACGTCCAGACGTCGCGCGCCGCGCGCTTCGTTAATGCGCCTCCTCGAACGCCGAAATGGCGTAAATGAAAACCAAATTCCGTGGAGTATCTGCCTCGAAAAAGCATTTCAAGTCTGATTTCTGTACTTTTGCAAAGGCAACACGAAGAACCTCGACCGTTGGGAGTAATAGAGCGCTTGCGCTAGTAAAATTGCTAGGCGGCAGATGTCAAAAGCGGTGATAGGCTCCCTGCGCTTTCGAAATTAAATCTGTCTTGATCTGCACAAACGTGATAGTCTTCGCAACACAAAACTCGCCTATTCCTGTAACGTCCATTTTGGTTTCGAGAGACGGCACTTGTCCTACGCTGAGTGACACTTCACTGGGAGCATGAAGTATGATCAGGAGAAATCTTCCGCGGATATTGATCGCTGACGACCACACGCTGGTTGCTGAAGCATGCAAAAAGCTGCTTGACAACGATTACGAAGTAGTGGGCACCGTCAACGATGGCCGATCGTTGGTGCGAGCCGCTGTTGAATTGCGGCCTCACCTCATTATTGTTGATGTATCCATGCCACTGCTAAACGGTTTGGACGCGGGGCAGCAGATAAAAGAGCTGTTACCGGGCGTGAAGCTGGTATTCGTCACGATGAATCACGATGCCGATCTGGCGGCCGAGGCGTTCCGGCGCGGCGCATCGGGTTATCTGCTGAAGACCTGCGCTGCTTCGGAGCTGGCTCTGGCAGTGCGCGAGGTTCTGCGCGGCAAGTCCTATCTGTCGCCCATGATCGCCAGAGATACAGTCGATTTCCTGCTACGGCAAGACAAGAAGCTGATTGAAGAAGGCCATCGCCTTACGGATCGGCAGCGCGAAGTACTCCAACTGCTGGCAGAAGGAAAATGCATGAAGGAAGTGGCCGGTGTGTTAAACGTCACCACTCGGACAGTAGCGTTTCACAAATACCGCATCATGGAAGTACTGAACGCCAAGAGCAATGCTGAACTGGTCCAGTATGCAATCAGGCACCATCTGATCGCTGCATAATCCGAGATCGTCCGGAATGAACAACGCCCTCTGTTTGAGCAGAGGGCGTTTTTTCAGCAAATTGCAGTTTCGAGTGAGGCAATCCCATCGACCCAGCCGCGGGTTCTGAGACTGCCAACTTGAACCATTTGGCTTCGCGTCCAACTCAACAAATCAAAAGGAAGGGTTCGCGAAAGCCTGTATGTTCAAATGGCGATCTCGAACCCTTGCCTTAAACGGTCTTACGGAGCAAACCAAGTCCGATCGAGGACAAGAGCGAAAGCATCCCAAGCAGCCCAATCAGCGGCAAGGGACTTCCGGTCTTTGGCAACTCCGCAGGAGCCGCTGCTGCGGGCGCAGGCGCGGGCGGCGGCACTACCACAGCGACCAGTATCGGTACGTCGGCCGGCGGTGGTGGTGGTGGTGGCGGCATCGTACCTGTCAACTGTCGGGTATGTTCGACCTGCGTGACGGGTTCCTCAACCACCTTCGTTGCCGAAATCTTCATTCCCTTCTTCAACCCGAAAGCATCCACTTCCTGACCATCGACTGTGAACTTTTGACCCTTTGGGATCTTGAATTGCTGATTCGTTCCATCGTCCAAGGTCAGAATCACAGAGTTGGGAGGGGAAACGTGCCACACCTTTCCCGTTACCGATTTCACTGTGGTAACCATTTGCGGCGTCGTGGTCGTTGTGATGGTTCGCTGAAGCTTCATTCCGGGCTTGAGATCGTGAATCCCAAGTTCCTGACCATCGACATTAATGCGGGTGGTTTCGGGCACGTTGGCAATATGGCGAATTGAGCCGTCTTCCATTTTCACGACAAGATCGTTGCCATTCACCAAGACTACTTCGGCACGCTCCACTGTCGTTTGACTGGTGGATTGTCCGCTGCTCGTGCTGCTTTCGGTTTTTACCTGTGCGCTCATGCTCAGGGCAAAGACAATGCAGATCAGCCCTACCCCAAGCACCAGCCACGCTCGTCTCCTGCCAGTTGCTGAGTTCATGTAGTTTCTCCTTTTAACCCCTGGGATCGTTGATTTGATTTTTCATGACGCCGGCTAAACGAAGCTCTTTGCCCTTCTCACTGTTGTGGAGAATGCAACCTCGATTCTGTCCTGCCTCCAATTGCGGAATCGTCAGGATTCGTGATGGATGCCTGCACGATGTATCGCTGGGGCGCGCTGCCGATAAAGTAAAACGGATAGCAGGTAACAAGAGTCAGAGATCGGCCCGGGCGAGGCTCAAGGACAGACACATCGCTGGGGCGTACAAGCACGATCTGATTAACCTTGTAAACATCCTTGCGGTTTGCGGTTACTAGCTCGATCTCGTCCCCGGGACCGATGTCTTTCAAGGCTCGGAAAAAACCGTCCCGATGCCCGGCAATCCCAACATTTCCTTCTTCGCCTGGACGACCGGTGCCCTCGATATGGCCTACGCCGCGGTTCAGGGTCAGATCGTCGGTCCCCTCAAGCACGGGTACCTCAAGATGAACTTTCGCGATTCGCAAGACCGCTAGAGGCGCATTGAAGTGCTCTGTCAGACTGCTTTCATACGCTTGAATTCTTTTCGGCGACCACTCAGTGAAGTCAACCTTGCGACCGGAATGCGGCAACCAGTTTTCCGGCTGTTCGATCTGAGCATCCGCTCGAAGCTTCTCGAAACGCAGCAGTTCCGCTCTGGACGTAATCGTCCTGTGTATTTGTGCACCAACGTAGATACCCAGCAGCAACACCGCGATGACAAACAACAGGCGCTGCGTCAGGCTTACGATTCTCATCCCCGAGTCATCCTGTGGTCTTCGGTCCGGACCGAGGCCATGTCGATGCATACAAACCGCTCGATCCCAAGCAAGGGATCACGCGCATTGATAGCGCAGTGTAGGTAAAGCAGACGCTAGTTGAAACTGTCATTAGTTACAGGAGCTGAGAACCGCTTAAGCTAAGAACTGCCGATGTCGTCTACACATCCGTGTCGTGGGTTCTTCGCTGTCAGCATTGATAGTTGAACGGGGTACGCTTCAGTCATATATCCAACGTTGAACGAGCACGGTGCTCGTATGCAAAATCAGCACAAGCCGACCGACAGGTCACCCGTTCGAGTATGTGATTGCTACATCTGGGTGGAGATCGCCTACCTGGATTCACCGACTGACTATCGGGAGTGCTTGCCGCAATCTTCTCCACACCCACCAGAAGCCAGCGCTGATCTGGTCATGCTGGACTCCAATTCAGGCTGGCCCGAGCTTTGGTCTCTTCCAGCGTGGACGATTGCAGCTCTATTGCTGCTCGTAGCCGGATTTGTCTCGTATATCAACTGGTGACTATAGATTCCTTTTGGTTGAGAAGGCGGCGGCCTGAGCCGCCATCATGAGGAAGCAACACTTCAGGCCGCCGATGGTGGGTCAAGAACTGAAGGTACTGCAACGAGCGGTATGTGAGAGGCGTAGTGTGCGGTTCCAAAAATAACAACTCGTCTTCAGCCGTCACCTGTCAGAAGGAACAGAAAAACAACGCTTCGATCAAGCCCTTCGTACTTCCACGTCGGATTTCTCACGCTTAGAGAGCTTGGAATCTTAGTACCGCTCCGGGATCCAACGGTAATTCCAGTCGGGTTCCTTGTATCCATGGGGCTTCTGTCGTTTTGGAAGTTTAACTTTCTCCATCGGCACGCGTTTCCAGGGTACAACGCTGACCAGGTGAGCGATGCAATTCAGCCGCGCACGCTCTTTGTCGTCAGTTTGAACGACGTACCACGGAGACTGCGGAGTATCGGTTGCCCTGAACATCGCGTCGCGGGCCCGCGAGTAGTCGTACCAGCGCCGGTGGGATTCAAGATCCATGGGGCTCAGCTTCCATCGTCGCATCGGATCTTCGATACGCTTGAGAAACCGTCTGTGCTGCTCTGCTTCATTCACCTCAAACCAATACTTGACGAGAATGATCCCATTGTTTTTTAGCAGAGACTCGAATCCCGGACACATCCGCAGAAACTCGGCGTATTGCTTGTCCGTGCAAAAACCCATCACGTGCTCGACAAGAGCACGGTTGTACCAACTGCGATCAAAAATCGTCACTTCACCTTTGGCCGGAAGCTCCTTCATGTATCGCTGGGCATAGAGTTGCGATTTTTCGCGCTCCGTGGGCGCTGGCAGTGCTACGTGGTGGAATACCCGCGGACTCACTCGTTCCATGATGCGGTGTATCACTCCACCTTTTCCCGCTGCATCGCGGCCTTCGAAAACAACCACGACCTTGGCTCCGGTGGCTTTTATCCACTCCTGCATCTCAACCAGCTTGGTTTGGAGTTTTCGAAGCTCTTGCTCATATTGCTTCTTTTTTAATTTCGGTTTTTCTTGATTAGATTTCTTGTCGTTCGTCGCCGCCACCGATACCTCCGTCATGAGCAAGATGAAAACAAGTTTCGCAACATGCGTCGATCAGCTTTAGGGTGACGACACAAGCAGGTTAACTGGCAGTTCTGTCAGTTCACTGGATGTTTTGACTGAAAGGACAATCTCACTCTTGCCGCTTCTTCCCAGGCCTTCGCACCCGGCGCGATGGTGTACCGACACTTAACGGTGCCGATGAGAATGTCGTCCGTTATGAAATCGCTGAACAACCATTTGAGCCAGCGTCTACTCGCCCTTGCGTTTCCACTGCTTTTCGTAATATGCCAGCCAGCCTGGCCACAGATTGCCACTCCGGTTAAACCCACTGCTCCTGACAACGAAGCTCAACCCGAGATTCCGAAAGATAAGCTTGGGCGTAACACACCTCGCGGCGCGGTACTCGGGTTTTTGAGTACCGTGCGGAAAAGCAATCTTGAAACAGCCGTCCTTTTCTTAAATACCCCGCTTCATGGTCACGACGCCGAAGTCTTGGCCCGCCAACTTGCCACCGTTCTGGACCGTCGCTTGCCTGCCCGACTCAATGAACTCAGTGACGAGCCAGACGGTTCTGTGCCTGATCCCCTGAGGCCTGATGAGGACCTCGTCGGAACAATCCCTACGGCTAACGGCGATCTCGACATCAAGCTTGAGCGAATCGATCGCGGCAAAGCAGGAAAGGTTTGGCTGTTCTCTCGAAACACTCTCAATTCAATTCCCGGTGTCTTTCAGGAATTGAGCATGCCTCCGGTAGAGAACTTCCTACCGCCGTTGTTGGTGAAAATTCGCCTGGCGACGATACCGCTCTATGAGTGGCTGGCTGTTTTTATTGGCATCCCGCTCCTCTACATGCTCACGGGTCTATTAGGTCGCGCCCTCCGTTCTGGAGTGGGGGTGCTTCGACGACGCGTCGGGGATAATTTCAGCCTCCCGACTGGTCGAGTTTTGCCAGCCCCCCTTCGACTGATCCTCGTTGCACTCATCATCCGCTGGCTACTAACGGTAGTCGGCTTATCACTTCTGGCCAGACAGTTTTGGTCCACAACAAGTTTCATTATCGCGACCGTCGCTTGTGTGTGGTTACTGCTCTTATTCAACGGCTGGGGAGAACGTTATCTGGTCGCGCTCCGTCCGGGCATTAGCGGATCCGCCGCTGTGTTGCGTCTCCTTCGCAGGGTAATGGACGGAGTCATTCTGTTTGCGGGGTTGATGTTCACTCTTCATCACTTCGGCATCAACCCAACCGCTGCACTCGCCGGCCTTGGCGTTGGCGGTATTGCAGTCGCGCTCGCGGCGCAAAAAACTCTCGAGAACGTGATTGCCGGCATCTCTCTTATCGCGGATCGCGCGGTATGTGTCGGAGATGCCCTGAAGATTGGCGATGTTGCCGGAACGATCGAGGAAGTCGGACTCCGCTCCACCCGCATTCGCACGCTCGATCGCACGGTACTCTGGGTGCCCAACGGTCAGATTGCAAACATGAGCATCGAAAAGCTTTCGGCCCGCGACAAATTCTGGTTCCATCCGGTGTTCGGTCTGCGTTATGAAACAACCACCCGACAGCTACATTCGCTTATGGCTGACATTCGCAAGCTCATCACCTCGCACACCAGTGTCGATTCGGCGTCGGTGCATGTCCGACTTCTCCGTCTTGGGCCCTTTTCGCTTGACGTGGAGATTGTCGCGTTCGTCTTTGCTCGCGATTGGAACCAATTCCTCGAAATCCAACAAGGGTTGCTGCTCAGTATCATCGACATCATTCGACAAGCCGGAACTGACATTGCAATCCCGTCGCAGACGCTTTATCTGGCAGCCGACTCTTCCGCCAAAGAAGCTGGGATGAGGCCAATTCTCGGTGGAAAACGTCGGGGTGAACAACTCCAACCCGAACGCAAAGTGTCGCCGTTGAGCTGAGGACGTTTTGAAAACTGACGCACTAGTAATGTTAAAAGCGGACCCATCCCGCGTTCGCCGAAACAGAACTGCCATCGGCGTATTCACGCCTCTGTTGTTTGTGACAGTTTTTTGAGGGAACCACCCGCTCTTACGATAAGTACGCTTTGAGCCTTATGAAAAGCACAAATTGTCCAGTGTCGGCCGACCTGATTGACACCTTTAAAGCAGGTTGTGTCCTTTGCTCGCAGCCGATCTGCAGATTGGAGAACAGCATGAAGCGCGTTTTATTTCTGTCGGTTGGTATTCTTCTCACAATCAGCGCGTTCGCCCAGGACGTTCGCTACAACTTCGATAAGAACGCTGACTTTTCGAAATTCAAGACGTACAAATGGGTGACCTTGAAAGATGCACAAAAGGTCAATGATCTAGTCGACAAGCAAATCGTCGACGCCGTGGATGCAGAGCTCGCGACGAAAGGGTTAACGAAGGTCACTGAAGATAGCGCCAATCTTTATATCGGCTATCAAGCTGGTATTGGCCAGGAGAAACAGTACACGTCGTACAGTTCTGATTGGGGATATGGACCCGGGTGGTACGGTGGCGGTTGGTACGGCGGCGGACCCAGCATGGGTACTACAACCGGACAAACGTCGACTATTTACATCGGGCAGTTGGCTCTTGATATGTACGATTCTGCGAACAAAGATCTAGCGTGGCGCGGAGTCGCAAGCAAGACCATCGATCCGAAAGCTAAGCCCGACAAACAGCAAAAGAATCTCGCTAAGGCAGTGAAGAAACTCCTGAAGAATTATCCTCCGCCGGTGAAGAAGTAGATTCTGACTTTCTGAAATTACGCTCGAGCCGACGGTGTGGCTCGGTTTTTAATACCCTGTCTGTCGGCTTGGCGGATCAGGATGAGCGCGACGTCTCGACCAGCTTGACCACCATTTGTGACCGCCAAACTTCCTCGTTTTCTTCTTAGGACGGTTAGAACCGGCGAGGTCTGGTCACAGACGTCGCCAGTCAGGATTCATGTCGAAAAAGAAGGGCGCCGTTGAACAATCCACACACTGAAGTAGCGAACAATGGCGCCCAAAACTTTCGCGAACCTGTCGCCCTCAGCAGAATCGCGCACTTGCTTTGCGATCGCAGAACGGAGAATGGATCTCTCCAAAACTAGGAACGCTTCGCATTCAGAAACTCGGTGGCCTTCCTCTCTGGAATGATCTGTGGTGCAGCCTTTTCTGACTCGAAAATACTGGCGTAAATTACTCCGCCAACCACCCCGCCGATGATCGGCGCCACCCAGAACAACCAGAGCTGTCCAAGAGCCCATGCTCCGCTAAACACGGCCGCCCCGGTGCTGCGCGCCGGGTTTACCGACAGATTCGTGATGGGAATCCCAATCAGATGAATCAGCGTCAGTCCCAGTCCGATGGCAATAGGAGCAAAGCCCGACGGAGCGCGTCGATCTGTCGCTCCCATGATGATCACTAGGAAAAAGAAGGTGAGCACCACCTCTGCCACAAAGCAGGAAGCAAGGGAATAGCCTCCGGGCGAGTGTGCAGCGTAACCGTTTGCTGCCAAGCCGCCACTCGGATCAAAACCTACCTTTCCGCTGGCAATGAGATAAAGCACCCCGGCCCCAAGAATCCCACCGAGGACCTGCGACACAACATAGGGCAATATCTCCGCAGCCGGAAACCGCTTCCCGACTGCCAGACCGATCGAAACGGCTGGATTGAGATGGCAACCCGAGATGTGTCCGATCGCGTAGGCCATTGTAAGGACGGTCAGTCCGAAGGCGAGGGCTACACCGTAGAACCCGATTCCCAGTTGGGGGAACGCTGCAGCAAGTACCGCGCTTCCGCAGCCGCCAAATACGAGCCAAAAGGTTCCCATGAATTCGGCGATTGCTCGCCTCGATAATTTCATTGTCGCGTCCTCTACTTTTGGAAGTGTGGAATACCGATTGCTTCGAACGTGTAGGCTATAGAGGGAGGAAGTCGCAACTGAGAGAACTAGCAGGGGTTCGTCGTTGGTGCTCTAAACGATTCGACGGTAGTCATAGGCTCAGGTGGGAGCATTCAGTCTATCAGTTCCTGCAGCTTGAGTCGTGCGCGACGGCATCGCGTCTTGACAGCAGAAAGATTCAGATGCAACGCCTCTGCCGTCTGATTCAATGAAAGCCCATCCACATATCGCATTACGAAAGTTGTTCTCAGTCCTGGCTCCAACTCCTGCAATTTTTCATGCAAGATTCGGCTGAGTTCAGCCTCTTTGTATAGCTCTTCGGCATTCGGCCGTGCATCGACAAAATCAACTATTGAATTGTCTCCTTCCACTGGAAGATCGGAATCGAACGAGACTTCTTTCGTGGCACGTATACTCCGCAGTTTCATGAATGACTGGTTGAACGTGATCCGGACGAGCCAAGTCGAGAACTTTGCGTCCTCCCGAAACTGGTCGAGGTGTTGAAATGCTTTCAGGAGTGTCTCTTGCACGACGTCCTGGGAGTCTTCGTGGTTCCGCGTAAGTCGCCGAGCAATTCGAAGGAGTCGAGCATCGTAGCGCCCTACTAGTTGCTCAAAGGCATGAATGTCTCCCAGCTTGGTTGCATGGACTAACGCCAAGTCATCGCTTGTTCGCTCGGCGACTGCGGTTTTTCCTGATGTTTGATGCACGTCGCTCTCTTTCCGTCAGTCAGAGTGGACGGCCACTTGGCTAGCGATTAGAACGACGACGAAGGTGCAATAACACTGTCAGTAGTCTCAGCTGGCACGACATGAAGTCATAAGAAAGAGGGTTCAGAGGGTATGCGGCGAGATGCTACACAGCGGGCAGGGTGGCGCGCTTAAAGTTCGTACAAAGACGCCCCGAAGCGCTTAAGTCCACGATCGGATGCGATAAGGTCGAGATGAATCGACGTCCAGTCGGCCAGGAGCACGCTCTCGCTGCCTTGTCCGTCATAGGTCTTGAGGTAGCCGCCGCAAGAATTGCAGTATTCGATGCGGAGTCCGCCTTCCTCTTCAACCGTGAGAACCCTGAGCCGATGGCCGTTCTCCACAGCACAGAAGGGGCATCCAATTCGCTGAAACCACCACCGGGATTTGCAGCGACCGCACGCGAGAAGTCTCCTGCGCCCAGGATCGATGCCGACCAATTGACCCATAGTGGGTGGTGATCCGCAAGTCGGGCAGTAATTACGAAACCATCGTTCCTCATTGCGCCAGTTGGCGAAGTTATCCACCACTGGGCGGAGGTATCGAGCCAAGGCGGTCCATCCGAGATATCGCAACAGCCCCTGATTCTGAACCGTGATGTACACATCTTTGTCGAGCAACCAGTCAGCAATTCGACCCGGCGTCGCGAACTCACCTATCAGCTCAGTGCTAAGAACGGTCGCTTCGTGTGCCAATTTTCCGGGCAGGCGTGAAACCATTTTTTCGAGGAGCACTCTGAGAGTTGACTCCGCCGGGATAAGATCGATCTCGACAGACGAACTGTGGAGCAGGGGAACACCGTTCTGAAAGTCAACGATGTAGCTGTCCCAGGGAGGAATGGCCGCGGTCACAGTCAGCGTTTCCCTTAGAGCGGACTCAACTCGTCCTTGCAGATCGGCCATCGGTTGAAGATAAGGGTGCCTCGTCAGCCATACATCTTTAGTCATGGGACGCTGATACCTCGCCTGCTTCCGCTTTAGGAAGGAGCGGTACTAGCCGCGCACCAAGCCCGAAGAGGAAGATTGTGGCGGCGATGAGTCCCATCGAGATGCCCCACTCAAAAATGGTCGGCGAATACGCTTCAGGTGCGATCTGGGGCATTGGGCCTTTCAAGTTCATCGCCCAAAGGACTACATCCACACGGTTCAAGATGACGCCCAATGTAGCTAGAAGTGCGCCCGCCAGAGGCACGGTCGAACGGGCCCTCCTTGATGCGGTTGCCAGTAAGGTTAGTGGAACGACGCCACCAAGAACGATCTCCGCCACGAACAGCAAACCCAGCCGGCCTGAAAATGCGTAGGCGAATTCACCACGGACCGCCATATCGCCGAGACGGAAGAGTAGATAGACGAAGAGCGACCAGAAAGTGATTTTTCCCATCGCCGCAAGCTGAGCCATTCGGAGTTGTCTGCCCCACCCTTTCGCGATCCACATCTCTATCAGGATGACCAGGCCGGTGCCGGCCACAATCGAGGACAAGAAGAAAGAGATTGGCATCACGGGAGACCACCACTGCGACGCGAGTTTGTCGGGCATTAGTAGGAACAGAGAACCGAGCGAGCTCTGATGCATCGTCGACAGTGTTACTGCTGCGATGGCCAGCATGATAGGCTCGGCCCTTTTGTCCCTGGCTCGGAATATCCACGCCAGAAGCGAGAACAAGACTGCTGTTAATGCTGCATAGATCAACTGGCGAGAAAGCAAGTACACGAACAATGTAAGCGCAAATGCCACATAATAGCCGGACCATTTCCGCCAGACGTCCATCGCCCTCTGAAGCCCCCACTTCTCCAAGGGCACCGGCAGGAACTCGATGAGCAAAACGGTTACATACAATCCAACGCACCAGGAGACCTCAAACATTGCGGAGTGTGCCGGAGCCTGCAGCCCGAGCTGATAGAAATGCCACGGCAATCCTAGATCTGCCACCAGCGTAACTGTGACAAATGAGTAGCTTAAGAGGCCCATTAATACAGTGGATCGTCCTAACGAATAGAGATCCTGTCGCTGAAAGACATAAATGAATCCGGCAGTCGCAAACGCACCGGCAGCCACCGCAATCCAAACAAGATCAAACACAATCCACAAGCCCCATGCGTACGTGTCGGAAAGGTTCGTGCTACCACCTAGGCCAAGAGCGAAGCGCGCCAGTAAGGAAACGACGCCAAACGCCATCAGCACAAGGAGAACCCAGTTGAACGGAGTCAACAGTTTGCTCTTAAGCGATTCGAACTCCGGGTGATGGTCGTCATTCTCGTGAGAACGCGAGGATGGCTCCGATGGCGCCGCCAATATCCTTCGTTTCAAGAGGGCGTAGGCACCGCCAAGTAATGCTCCCATGGCAAGGACAGCTGGAGGAACCGCGCCTAGAGCAATTCTGGAGAATGCGGGATAGGGTTTGTCGGCAACGTCAGGAAAGCCGATTTTCTCGAAGGGCACCGACGACAGATAGAGGACACTGGTGCCGCCCGCCTCTTTTTCTCCGTAAACATGGTCCACGTATTTTTCAGGATGTGCGGCAATACGGTTGTGCGCTTCTTCCAGCATGTCATCGCGGGTTCCGAAGCGCAGACAATCTGCTGGACAGGCTTTGACACAGGCTGGTGTGACAATGTCTCGGTGGTATCGTTTGCTCTCTTCCTCGCTGAGCGCCTGCCCATTGCGCGCAACCGGTAAAGGCTGATTGGCTCGGTCGGCGCAGTGAGTACATTTCTGTATCTTGGGAGCGAGTGAATCCCATTCGGCCGTTGGCACACCCCACGGACACGCCCAGATGCAGTAACGGCAGCCGATGCACTTGTCGGAATCGTACGCGACAGGACCATCCGCCATCCTGGCCAATGCAGTGGTTGGACAAGCCGAGGCGCAGGCCGGCTCGAGACAATGCAAGCAGCGTCGCATGGCGAACAGGTAATGAAGCCCACCAGGAGCCTGTTCGTCAGGTACTTCATGAAAGGTGATTAAGGTGTAAGTCTTCGCGCTAAGGGTCGCGGGGTTCTGAAACCCCATGTAGTCTTGCAATTCCGTAACTTCTCCCTCACGCTCATTCCATTGCTTGCAGGCAACCTGGCAAGCGCGACACCCGATGCATCGAGTGATGTCGATCAGTGTCGTCTTGATCGGTGCCGTGGAAGAGGGTGTCGTCATAGTTTTCGCTTTTGGCGCACGAAGGTTTTCCGGGACTCGTGCACCTTGACGACGTTGACCAGACAAGCTTTCGTTTCCTGGGTTCCGGCCCCAGGATCCACCGCATCAATTGTGATGTGATTCACGCTCGGACCCGTCGACAAACCTTTGTATCCCCAGTTGTAGGGCATCCACACAATAGTGACCTCGTGTCCTTGCACTTGCAGCGTTTTCATTCTCGGCGTGACCACTGCTTTCACCGTGAGTTCACCTCTGGCAGACGACACTTTGACCAAGCTCCCCGTTCTCACGTCAAGCTTTCTTGCAAGACTCTCAGGGACCTCGAGCATGGGTTCCGGAACGAGTTCGTTCAACCACGGAATATTGCGGGTCGACGATCCACCACACCAATGTTCTGCGACGGTTGACGTCATCAGGACATAAGGAAATTCCTCGACTGTGCCAATCGGCTGATGAGATTTAACGCGCGGATACTTGAGCACAGGGTTGTGTTTCACATTCGGGTGCAGAACGTTCTCCACCGGGCTCTCGACAGGCTCGTACATTTCCGGCAACGGACCATCCTTCGGCACATACGCCACGTCGCGGGGAAGCTGTGGGTTTTTGGGATCTGGATCCTGATATACGGCTGCGAAGAGACGCCCAACGCCCTCCGGATTCAAGTGAAAGGCACGCTGACCATTCGGAGTATTCGGTCCATCCGTCAAAACGGGAACATCCGGCAGATCGTGGCCCGTCCACCGTTTGGCTTTTTCGTCCCACCACACGATCGGCACCGAGTCCGGATATGGTTTGCCATTTCGATCGCAAGACGCCCGATTGTAGAGAATGCGCATGTTGTTCGGCCAAGTCCACGCGAAATTCGGGTAGAGGCCGAGGCCGCCTGGATCGGTTTGAGAATCCCGCCGCTTGGACAGGTTTACCCCACCGCTGAAAACGCCCGCGTAGATCCATGCTCCTGATGAGGTCGAACCATCTGCCTGGAGATCGCCTACTTTGTTAACTAGATCGCCGGCTTTCAAATTGGAGGTAGGAAGGTCGTGCAATGCGCGGCCATTGATCTCGCGAAGTACGTCCTCGGCGCTTGTATAGGTCCAAAAAGATCTCGTGATGATTTCGTCTTTCGGATCGGACGAATTTTTCACCAGCTCGCGGACGCGTCGGAAAATTAGATCAACGATTTCGCCATCGGGTTTCGCTTCTCCCGGGGGCTTAACCGCGGCGTGTCGCCATTGCACCATCCCCCCGGAGTTGCTGATGGTTCCATTCTTTTCCATGAAAAATGCGGCGGGCAGCAAAATCACCTCAGTGGAGATAGTCTTCGGATCGACACCTGGCCGTCGCCAGAAGCTCGCTGTCTCGGTCTCCCAGATCTCTTGGACCACCAACATTTCCAGCATTCCCATCGCCTCGAACGTCAGATTCAGATTCGGCGTCGTCACTGCGGGGTTCTGTCCTACAATCCACAGCATCTTCATCGCCCCTGCAAGAGCATCCTCGAAGATCGCCATGGTGCTGTAGTCTTTTGCGGAACTTCGCTTCGGCAACCAGGCGTAGCAAAAATCATTCGCGGGAGTGGCTGCGTCCCCATAGAAAGCCTTGAGCGTATTGACGAGGAATTTGCGGTCTCCCGTCCCATTTCGTTTTGTGTACTCGGCAAGAGTCGGCTCTGTGTGCGTCGGATAATTGAGATAGCCGGGCATGTAATTGTTGAGTACACCCATGTCGCATGCGCCCTGCACATTGGGCTCGCCGCGTAATGCATTGACGCCGCCGCCAGGCTTCCCCACATTGCCAAGCAGCAGCTGCAGGATCGTGAATCCGCGAATTCCCTGCACGCCAGTCGTGTGTTGAGTCATTCCGAGCGCGTACAAAATCGATCCCGGCCGATTCTTGGCCATGATTTCCGCGACCTGTTGAATCTGTGCTCCTGGTATGCCTGTGATGTTCTCGCCCACTCCGAGTGTGTATCGGGAAACGAACTTCTTCAGCTGCGAGAAAACACAATGCGGGTCATCAAGGCTCGTCGCCACGCGCGGTTTCCCACCCGCATCAAGCTGATAGCCCCATGTGTCGGTGGCGTACTTGTGCTTTTCCTCGTCGAATCCGCTGAAGAGTCCGTCTTTGAAGCCAAAATCCGTGTGCCCAAGGAAGAGCGCGTTCGTGTGAGTCTTGACGTAGTCCTCGTCGTACAACTTGTGGACGAGGATGTAGTTGATCATCGTGTTGAGGAACGCTGCGTCTGTACCCGGGCGGATACGCGCGTACATGTCGGCAGTGGCGGATGTTCGGGTGAATCGAGGATCAACGTGAATAATCTTCGCGCCGTTTTCCTGGGCTTTCCGGATCCACTTGAAAGCCATGGGGTGGTTCTCTGCCACATTGCTGCCCTCCACTAGAATCGACCTGCAATGCTGCAGATCAATCCAGTGGTTGGTCATCGCTCCTCGCCCGAATGCTGCCCCCAGACCGGGGACCGTTGGGCTGTGTCAAAGGCGCGCCTGGTGTTCGACAAAGGCAGTGCCAAGCAGGCGGGCTGCTTTCTGAAAGAGATAGCATTCTTCGTTAGTGTTCTGCGCACCGCCCATAAACGCGAATGCGTCAGTACGGTTGACCGAAACCTCCGTGTCGCCGAGTTTCTCACTGGCGACCCAGGAACTATCCCGTGTCTTTCGAATCTTTTGTGCGACGCGGTCGACCGCCTCGTCCCAGCTGATGTCGACCCAGTGATCCGCTCCCGGCGAACGATAACGGGGTTTTGCCAACCGATTCGGTGACGCGTGTGTCGCGAACATCGAGATGCCCTTCACGCATAAAGACCCACGGTTAACGATGTGGTCGTAGTCGCCTTCCATAGCGATCAACTTCCCCTCCCGCACAGCCGCGATCATTCCGCAACCGCACGAGCAGAAGTTGCACGAAGTCGTGAACTCATTCACGTTCGCCAGTTTTAGATTTTCGGCGGCGGCCCTGACAGCCGACAGATCGAGGAGCCCGCTGAGCGCGAGCCCTGTACCACCCCCGATAGTAATCCTCAGCCACTCGCGACGATTGACACCCTGCGTCCCCGCAGAGATCGACGGCTGGCGGAAGATACTTTCATTACTCTGTCTCGTAGACCCGTCCATGGATTGCTCAGTTGCTTCGCAGATGAAAATGAAATGATTTCACTTCGACTACACGATCAACTCGCTCCACGACGCTTGATCGTTTACTGGATAACGCATGGCACGACGCAGTGACCTGACATTAATTCTCATGCGCAGGCATCTAGAACTGTCACTAATGCCAGTGCCAGCACCCAGTACCGCCCTCTACACTCGCCTCGACCTCATAGGGAGTGGAATAACAGTAAGTGATTCATGAACGACACGAGTAATAGGCCTGCATGGTTTCTGCTCACTCGGCATTGGCTGAGTCTTGTTGGTGCGGCTTTAGTAACTACGGCGGGTATCTCCTGGCTCTTTGTGTTGCCACAGCAGTTGCGCGGCCATGTGGATAACCCATATGTCGGAATAATAGTTTTCTTAATTCTCCCGATTGTTTTTTTTGCCGGCTTAGCCCTGATGGCAGTTGGCATTTATCTAAGTAAGCGCCACTTTCGTGAAGGTCTGACCGAGGATGCATTTGACCGTAAGGCTGCCTTGCAACGCCTTGCCTGGTTTTTTGGTCTCACAACGCTGGCCAACGTGCTCATCGGAACGCAACTCACGTATCGCGCAGTTTCGTACATGGAAACTCCTCAATTTTGCGGAGCCTCTTGCCACACGATGGCGCCCGAACTTGCGGCTTATCGAAATTCTCCGCATTCGCGGGTGGAGTGTGTTGATTGCCATGTTGCGCCCGGCGCAGCTGGATGGGTTGACAGCAAGGCCAACGGTCTTCGACAACTGTTTGAGACTGTGCTCAACACCGCCCCCAGACCAATCCCTTCGGCTCTTGAAACCAAGCGCCTGGTGCCAGCGCGAGAAACCTGCGAAAACTGTCATTGGCCGCAGAATTTTCCAGGGGCACGGCTGCGAGTGTTCAGCAAATATGCGGAGGATGAACCAAACACACGTACACAAACAGTCCTTATGATGATCGTGGGTGGAAGTCGTATCGCAGGCATACACGGCGCACACTTTGGGCCTGGGATTCATGTTCGGTACGCGGCCACCGACCCGAAGCGCCAGACCATCCCATGGGTCGAATACCGGAACGCCACCACTGGGGAGACTCGCACGTTCGCGACGCCTGATCCGCCGCAGAGCGGAACTCAGGGGTTACCCAAGTTCGACATGCAATGCGTCGATTGTCACAACCGGCCGACACATACGTTCGATTTGCCGGAGCGCGCAATGGACAAAGCGCTGGCGTTTGGCGAGATCCCCGTCACCTTGCCCTATATCAAGAAGCAAGGTGTTGAGTTGCTGAAGGCAGAATACACCACAAGAGACGACGCAACCGCGAAACTGCCGGCTGCGCTCAGCAGTTTTTATCAGCAACACTACCCTGAGATTTACGCGAAACGCACGGACGACATTCAGCAAGCCGCGCGGGCCGTCCTTGCCATTTACGAACGCAATGTATTTCCGGAGCTCAAGGTATCGTGGGGTACTTATGCCAACAATCTTGGCCATACCGACTTCCCCGGTTGTTTTCGATGTCACGACGGTTCGCACACCACGGCGGACGGCGTCGCTACCATCAAACAAGACTGTGACAGTTGCCACACACCACTCGCGATGGATGAAGCTTCTCCTGAAATCCTTAAGACATTAGGTGTTGAGGAAAAGATCTCGGCGATCCAGAAACAATGACATTAGACTTTCGTACAACACATAGTATCGACTGACAGGTTACGGTTGTTAACTGTAAAAGGAGCGTCTCATGAATTACAAGTTTCTCCGACATACGATTGCACTATTGTTAGTAGCTTCGTCGCATTCACTTGCAGCGGCAGATGGCGCTGCGCTATACAAGAGTAAGTGTTCAGGCTGTCATGGTGCTAATGGCGAGGGTAAGCCTGCGGTCAAAGCGCCTGCACTAAAAGGAACTACTCGCGATGCAGCTCAGATTACCGAACACTTGATGAAGGGAGAGTCTGATAGTAAGCCGCCTCATAATAAGGCCATAAGCGGCTTAAGTGAGGAGCAGGCGAAAGCGATTGCCGACTACGTCAAGTCGTTGAAATAGGACACGATTTAGCGGCTCTCCGCGACATTGAAGACAACACAGCGTTGATGAGTGGGGGAAGCAAACACTTGTCGCAACAGATGGAGACCGAGTGTGATGACGAGACATTGGGACCACTTTCTGAGGCTGGCTGCACTGGCACTTGTGTTGATGCTGTTGTCCATGAGTGCTCTCCGCGCTGCAAGCCAGGATGAAAAGAATGCGACTCCGCCTCAAACCGCGACAGCTCAGTACGCTGGGGTTGATACCTGCAAGACATGTCACGAGGAGCTTTACAAAAAGAACTTCGAATACACGCCACATTTCAAAACTACGCTTGCGAATGGACACGGGTGCGAATCCTGCCACGGTCCTGGCGCCGAACACGTAGCAGGCGGTGGCGATATAACGAAAATCGTAAGCTTCAAGACTCTATCCAAGCAGGACATCAACACTCGTTGTTTGAGTTGCCACGGCGAAAAGCAAGAACAACAACATTTCTCGGCATCTTCGCACGCGAGCAACGATGTGGGCTGTCTGGACTGTCATTCTCCTCACCATGCAAAAGAAGCCGAACACCTTCTCTCTCGGGCACAGCCCGAACTCTGCTACGGATGCCACACGTCTGCGAAGGCAGACTTCGCAAGGCCATATCACCACCGGGTCGATGAGGGCCTAGTCCGCTGCAGTGATTGTCACAACGCTCACGGAACAACGTCACTGCGACAGGTGCGAGCGTTGCCGAGCGGCGATGCAGTCTGTGTGAAGTGCCATGCCGACAAGGAAGGACCTTTCGTTTATGAACATGTACCGGTGAAGACCGAGGGCTGCAGCAGTTGTCATACGCCTCACGGATCCAACAATCCGCGTTACTTGCGAGTGAACCAGGTCAATCTGCTGTGCTTGCAGTGTCACACTTTCCCCGTACTGAGTCCCGGGGGACCTACCCACAATCAGGCCGCCAAGTACCAGGCCTGCACAATGTGCCATACAGCGATTCATGGGTCCAATGCAAGCAACGTCTTTTTCCGATGAAGAGGTAGTGATCATGTTAATCGGGCTCCGCGTACGACCGACCTTCATATCCATATTTCTGTTCTTTAGTATCGCTACCACTGCTCAGACCGCGGGGAACAACTCGGGCCATGACCAATCGCAACCAGAAGGATGGGAAGGCGCTGGCTATGTGGTCCACCAGTCACTGGAGATCGGTTATCGAGCAAACGACGTCACTGGCAGCCAGCAGATGTACAACTCGCTTGTGAATCTACGTGGCGGGCCTCGTTTCCTCGATCAAAGCCTATCCATGCAATCGCAGAATCACGATGGATTGCTCTTCGACAATCTTTTCATCAGCAGCTTTGGGTGGGGCGGTGATCCGAATAACGGCCTACAAGCCCGAGTCAATGAGGATAAATGGTACGACTTCCGAGCCTCGTTCCGGCGGGACCAGACGGATTTTGACTACAACCTTCTTGCCAACCCGCTCAATCCTCCAACTTCGAGTCCGAGTATTCCAGCTACTTTCTCTCCCCACACCTTTGAAACGCGCCGTCGGATCAGCGACTTCGATCTGACTCTGTTGCCACAATCGGTCATTGTTTTCCGTGTGGGATACTCTCACAACAACATGACCGGACCGTCGTATTCGAGCGTTCATGAGGGAACAGATGCATTATTGCTGCAAAACTGGAATACGACCATGAATTCCTATCGTTTCGGAGTAGATGCCAGGATCCTGCCTCATACAGTTATCAGCTATGACCAGTTTCTGGACTACTACAAGGGAGATACTACTTGGCAGCTAAACGCGTTTGCACCTGCGTTGCTCCCGGGAGGAGTGGGGACGGTCGAGTTGGGTCTCCCCATCGACACCTTCAATAAGAATCCCTGTGCGATCAATCCACCTTCGACCAGTTTGATCGACCCCGCTGGAGTCCTGACGAACACGGCTTGTAATGGTTACTTCGGCTACAATCGCTCCAATCGTGTCCGGACGTCTCAGCCCACTGAGCGTCTAAGTCTACATAGTTCCTATTTCAAACGGTTCGACTTTAGCGCGTCTTATGCCTACAGTTCGGCGGATATGAATGCGCCTCTGGACGAGTTCTTTAACGGGCTCATGCAGCGCTCGGACATCCGCCAGGAGACCGTTACAGGCCCCGCTCACGTGACTCGGATCTCGAACGTTGCGGATTTCACCGCTACATTTCACCTCTCCGAACACTTCCGATTCGTCGACACCTTCCGCTTCTGGAGTTATCGCATTCCAGAGACGTTTACCTCCACCACCACCGACTGGACATGCAACGATCTAAATACTTGCAGCTTACTAACACCGATAAGCGCTACCACCCCCACACTGAACCCAACACCCGTGACCGATCAGTTGTCATTCAACCAAACCTGGAAACGAAACCAGTTTGACCTGGTGTGGGACGCGTCGAAGCATTTCGGGGGCCGAATCGGTTTCAGATACGGCGATAAGGTGTTTCACCACATCCTCGACTTCGCGACAGGCGACGAAGATCGAATTGAAGTCCATGAATACACACCATTAGCCGCATTTTGGGCAAAGCCACTTCCAAATTTGCGATTCAATTTTGATTGGGAACACACAAACAACGACAACATCATCATCCGCATCGGAGCCCGTAAGGAGGCTCGATACAGAATCCAGAGCAATTACATCCCGAGGCCATGGGCCGTGATTGGCGCCTCTATCAATCTTTGGGATGCATCAAATGGTGACGCCTTGACCGATTATCACGGCCACAATCGCAATTATGGTTTCACTGCGAACATCACGCCTCGAGAGCGAATCGGGTTCGATTTCGCCTACAACTACACCGACTACGCGCAGAACGCCTTCGTGTGTTTTAACGATTCCGACACGACCCTTTCCGTGGTCATTAATGCCGGCAGTTGCACTGCCAATGGTTATAACGACACGAGTAAGAATAACCTGCTGACCAACGGTATTTATACAAGCAACACACACTATGGGATGGCTTCACTGCTACTGAAACCGGTCCCACGCGTAACCACGCAGATTGGGTACAGCATCACAAGCACAGGCGGAAAAACTCCACAATTCAATAGCCTGCAACCATTCGGGTCACTTCAGTATAACTATCACCTGCCCCTTGCGAACCTTGCCGTCGACATCGGACACAATCTGACCGCCAAGGCTGCATGGAACTACTACCAGTACGGAGAAAAATCCTTCGTCGGTCCAACAGATCCACGCTACTTCCACGCTAACAACGCGACCTTTTCGCTGCTGTGGGCCTTTTGAGGAAGATCACCGTTGCCCTTGAATCTGCACTGTGCGCGCCATGTGAGAGTCCTGTCATTTATGTCAGTCGACTGAGAATCTCTGGAGTCTTATCAAGGGACCGTCTTCCGAAGATTTCTGATTCTACAAACCAATTTAAGGCAGGTTTTTCATGATACGAGATTCCCGGTTCCGAAGCATGCTCGCGTCAATCCTCTGTCTTGCCGTTTTTTTTATTGCGGTAGCGGTCTTGAGGGCCCAACAGTCCACACCACCGTCGGGTGGTGGAATGAACATGACTGAAGAGCAGGTGAACGATGCCAACATCCAGTTGATGCGGCAGGACATACGTTCTGAACGGAAGAAGGTTGTCGCCGCAAATATGCCATTAACCGAGACCGAAGCCACTAAATTCTGGCCTGTGTACGATCGATATATTGCAGAGACGATCAAGGTTAACGACGTGCGCTTCGATCTTCTTAAGGAGTATGCCAAGAACTACAACACAGCAACCGATGAACAAGCCGACAGTTTCATCAAGCGTTGGCTTACGCTTGACCAGGACAATACGCAGCTTCGCTTGAAGTACGTCCCTGAATTCGAGAAAGTGATCTCGCACAAAAAAACAGCAATGTTCTTTCAGATTGATCGTCGTGTGAGCATGATGATTGAACTTCAGCTCGCCTCCCAGGTCCCGCTTGTGAAACCGTAGCCATTCTGCGAAACAAGCAGGAGGAGTTGGCGCCGGATCAACTCCAAAACTTGCCTGCTGTACACGGCGAATGCGGGTAAATGGACGTATACGAATGCTCGACAGTCCCAAAAGAGCGATCTATCTCTTCCTCCAGCTCACCCTTGCTTTCAGTGCCGTCGTTTGGATCCCAATGATCTGGTCGGGGCACATCGACATGGGCTTTGGCCTTATGATCCCGGCGATCATGTGGTGCCCAGCATTGGCGGCGCTTGTGACATGTCGCATGCTCGGTCGAGAGTTCCAATCTCTCGCGTGGCGGTGGCCGAAAACGAAATACATGGTTGCCGCTTATTGCTTACCGCTTTTGTACACGTCGATCGCGTATGGCGCTGTGTGGTGGTGGCAGCTCGGCGGTTGGAATTCCGAATTCGTTACCGCGGTTGCGCAGGGTTTCGGATTGCGTGGCCTCCCTGCGTGGGGCTCTCTGGTCTTGTATATCGTTTCTATGGCTAGTGGGGGCATGATACTGAACCTCGCAACCGCCCTTGGTGAAGAAATCGGTTGGCGCGGATTTCTCGTTCCAGAATTAGCCAGGCGATTTTCATTTACAAAAGTGAGCCTATTCAGCGGCATTGTATGGGCTGCTTGGCACAGTCCCCTCCTGCTCTTCGCGGACTACAACGCGGGAACGAATCGTTGGTACGCGCTTGGCTGCTCCACCGCAACGCTTGTCGCCATGAGCTTCCTCTTGACCTGGCTGAGGATGAAGTCGGACAGCCTATGGCCCGCAGCGCTGCTGCATGCCAGTCACAATCTTTTTGTTCCGGGAGTTTTCGACAAGCTGGTTCGCAATACGGGCCCAACCTTCTGGTACACCACCGAATTTGGCGTAGCTCTGACCGCTACCGTCACTGTAAGTGCGGTGTATTTCTGGACACGCCGCACTGAAGTCGAGCAGCTCGCATCGAAAAGGATTCCACGCGAAACGTCGGCTATCGCTGCCGAGGCCGGTGCAGACTGAGGCCTCTCCCACGAAATCGATTGCTCGCGTACCGCCACCACCTCAAATTGAGGCACGTGGACGGGTTTCCCCTGTCACTAGTGACAGACGTGGTGACGCATTCAGCTACCTATCATTGAAGGTAGCGTAAGTGTGCATTGTCGAGGGACGAAACCGGTCTACACCTGAGTTCGACTCAATTCGCCTGTTCGGCAGTCACCGGAGCGCATCCGAATATGGGCTTGCTGGCGAATCTCAACTTGCGCAGAAAACTGCTGGTTGCGCTGGCTCCCCTCGTCTTCGTTGCCATTCTTGCGCGCGTCTATGCCTCAATGGAAAGCAAACACATAGACGCTAACTACAGTCAACTCATCGACAATGAGATCAGAGCCGTTCATAACATAGACGCTTCTCGGGCGCTGAGCATGCGCTATCGATTGATGCTTTATCGTCTCATCGTAGAGAGTACTCCTGACCGCATGCAAGCCATCGACACCGAAATTGATAAAAGCCACGCGGACTATCAGGCGCATGTTTCTGATGCTGCGCGTCTCTACCCTGCCTACTCGCGAAAGATCATGGCGACTTCCGCCACATTCGGAAACGCCGTCCTCGACTCCCGGCCGGTTCGTGTCGCTGCTCTGGCCGGCGAAAAGCAAAAAGCAATTGATCTCTTGCACTCTGGCATCGATTCGGAGTTAGAGCAAGCTCGCCTCGGCGCCATAGCACTTTCAGACGAGATGCAACAAGCCGTTGATCAACGCTCTGCGGATCTCACTACAAGAACTCGCCGCTCGATCATCATCACTTGGCTGGTTGTGGGCTTCGGCATTGCGGCATCGCTTTTCATGGCGTCCTATCTCTTGCAGGTCGACGTCATTCATGAACTTTGGACGGTCCGTGACACGATACAAGCCCTCGCAGCGGGCAAGCTTGATAACTCGATTCCTTATCTCAACCGTACGAATGAAATTGGTGAAATCGGCCGTGCTCTGCGTACCCTCCAAGGGGGTGCCAAGGAGCGCGAGACCCAGTCTTGGGTGAAGGCGGAAGTCGCGGCGACCAGCGTTCGTCTGCAGTCGGCTGAAGACTTCGCTTCATTTGCTGCGGCCCTGTTCTCACGCCTTTCGGAATCCATTCCACTGCTTTACGGGGCCTTCCACCTTTACGACGATTCGCAGCATCGGCTGTTCCGCGTTGGTACATACGCTCTAACAAGCGGAAGTGAGGCCAGTTCCGTGGCAGTTGGCGAGGGTTTGGTTGGTCAAGCTGCTTTGGAGCGTCGCGTACTGGAGATCACTCCGTCAAACGGGGATGTACTCCGCGTTTCAACCGCTGCGGGCACCGTGACGCCCGCCAAACTCCTGTTCATGCCTATTCTCAATCACCAACTTCTGGTGGGCGTACTGGAACTGGCTACTGTATCTCCATTGTCAGACCGTCAGCTATCTCTGTTCGAGGCCCTGCTGCCGTCGGTCGCACTGAATGCGCGACTTCTGTCTCGGAATCTCGAAACGCATCGTCTGCTCGATCAAACACGCGCCCAGGCAGAATCGCTTGCGGCCTCCGAGCGTCTCATTGGCGCGCGCAACCAGGAACTCGAAGCCAGCAATCTCGCGCTCGAAACGTCGGAAGCAGAACTGCGTCGCGCAAAGGATGTCGCTGAAGAAGCCACACAAGTAAAATCCGAGTTTCTGGCTAACATGAGTCACGAAATTCGCACCCCAATGAACGCGATCATCGGTATGTCTCATCTTGCGCTCAAGACAGACCTCAATCCTAGTCAGCGCGGCTATGTTCGTAAGATTCAGCAGTCGGGCGAGCACCTCCTCGGCATACTCAACGACATACTCGACTTTTCCAAGATCGAAGCTGGCAAACTATCAATCGAGAATATCGACTTCGATCTCGAAAGAGTCCTTGACAACGTGAGCAACCTGATTTCCGAGAAAGCTACGTCCAAAGGTCTCGAACTCATTTTCGACATCGATCCCTCCCTTGCTGGACATCACAAAGGGGATCCTCTGCGACTTGGTCAGATCCTTATCAATTTTTGCAGCAACGCCGTGAAGTTTACTGAACGCGGTGAAATTATCGTTAAAGCTCGCGTCCAGAAGGAAGACGAAGACGCTCGGTTGGTGTATTTTGCCGTTTCCGATACAGGCATTGGCCTGACTCAAGAGCAGATGGGCCGTCTCTTTCAGGCCTTCGAGCAAGCCGACACCTCAACGACTCGGCAACACGGAGGCACCGGTCTCGGCCTTGCTATCTCGAAAAAACTAGCTCGCCTGATGGGTGGTGACATTGGCGTTAACAGTGAACCCGGTAAAGGAAGCACGTTCTGGTTCACTGCCTATCTCCTCAAAACCGACGGCGCTTTCAAGAATCAAACGCCCATCGATCTCCGCGATCGTCGCGTACTGATCATCGACGATAACGCCCAGGCCCGGGAAGTTCTGGCTAGCATGCTTATAAGTATGACTTTCACCGTTGCTGAAGCCGCTTCTGGCCAGGAGGGTATCGCACTAATTCGCCGGAGCCTCGATTCGAACGAACCTTACGACATTGCGTTCGTGGATTGGCAGATGCCTGAGATCGACGGTATTGAAACCGGCAAGCTTATCCACGCCTTGCCCAATCCAGAGCACCATCCGCACCTTGTAATGGTCACCGCCTACGGTCGCGAAGAAGTTCTCCGCCAAGCAGAACAAGCTTCCTTCGAGAACGTCCTCATTAAGCCCGTTACACCCTCTATGCTCTTCGATTCGGTTGCGCAGGCTCTTGGCGGCGAACACCGCGCTCCCCAAAAGATCCACCCCTCGCCTTCCTTCGAAATTGATCTCTCCCCCATTCGTGGTGCTCGCGTTCTTCTCGTCGAAGACAACGAACTCAACCGCGAGGTTGCCTTCGGTCTTCTCGAAGGTACTGGCCTCACTGTTAATCATGCTGAAAACGGAGCGGTCGCCATCCAGATGGTTGGTAAGCAGGACTACGACATCGTCCTCATGGATATGCAAATGCCCGTCATGGACGGCATCACTGCCACCAAAGCCATCCGTTCCGATCCGCGGTTCACATCTCTTCCTATTGTCGCGATGACTGCGAACGCAATGGATCGGGATCGCGACATGTGCCTTGCTGCAGGTATGAATGGCCATGTGAGCAAGCCGATTGATCCGAACGAGCTTTTCAAAACACTTCTCCGCTGGATTCCTTCACGGGCACCTGTTTCTAAATCAGTCGCCGCGACTTCTTCGGCTACCCCTGACACCACGCACCCCCTCGTGGTACCGGGTGTTGACACCGTCACTGCTTTGAAACGTACTGGCGGCAATCGCCAACGGTACGAATCTCTTCTCAGTCGATTTGTAGACAGCGAATCGAACACAATTTCAGAGGTTCGTGTGGCACTCGCGGCAAACGACTCTGCCACTGCCCGTCGACTCGTCCATTCACTGAAGGGTGCGTCAGCAAACCTCGGCGCGGCTGGGGTAGCCGACCTGGCCCAGAAGGCCGAAGCCGCCTTGCTATCCAATGAGCATGTCGATTACGCACTCGACGCTCTTTCTGATTCTCTTAATGCGGTCAGTGCCGCTATTCGATCTGCCCTCCCTTCCGAATCGACGCCTGCCCCGGCTCATGGTGACCCTGCTACGGCCGCTCGAGACCTCGCCCAACTCAAAAGACTTCTCGAAGCAGATGACGGCGAGGCTTCCGATTTCATTCTCGATGCTCGACCTCATCTCTTACAAGTTCTAACGGCCAAAGAAACAGACACGCTCATCGGTCATGTAAGCAATTTTGCTTACGCGGATGCGCTGCAGTGTATTTCAAACATAACGGCACGATTGTCTCTCACTCTGGAGTAAAAAGGTGTCAGGTATACCCGAGCAAACAAAATCTTCCGAGAAAATGGTCCTGATTGTCGACGACACACCAACCAACATCGGAGCCATCTCCGGGGCTCTTAAGGATTTCTATAAAACGAAAGTCGCCACCACGGGACAAAAGGCACTCACTCTAGCTGCTGCCGAAGAGAAACCCGATCTCATACTCCTCGACGTGATGATGCCCGAAATGGACGGTTATGAAGTCTGCCATCGTCTCAAAGCTGATTCTGCCACTCGCGAAATTCCGGTCATCTTCCTCACTGGACAGACTGGGGCTGACGACGAAACACGCGGCTTCGAAGCCGGGGCTGTCGATTACATTCATAAACCCTTCTCTGCTTCAGTCGTCAGAGCTCGCGTCCGCAATCACATCCTGCTTCGCGAAGCTCGCGCTCAACTAGCCGGACAACTCCGAGCTCTCAATTACGAACTCGAAATGGCCCGCCAGATTCAGCTCTCGATTCTTCCGCACAGCCTGCCCAAGCTACCCGGTCTCGACATCGCTGCTCGTTTTCTTCCAATGACTGCGGTTGCGGGTGATTTTTATGATTTCATTCAACTTGACGATCAGCACATCGGAATCCTGATTGCCGATGTCTCCGGACATGGTTTGCCTTCAGCTCTGATCGCGTCGATGCTTCAGGTCGCCCTCACTACTCAGAGTTCTCACGCCGACGAACCAGCACAAGTATTGTCTGGGCTAAACAAGGCACTGTGCGGAAAGTTCACTCGCAACTTCGTCACAGCAGCCTATGTCTACTTAGACCTCACAAAGAATGTGATGCGCTACGCCGGTGCGGGCCACCCTCCCATGCTGCAGTATCGCAACGCCACGGGACGTGGCTCTGAACTCCTCGAGAATGGCATCGTTCTCGGAATGTTTGGCGAGGCTACTTATAAAGATCTCGAAGTTCGCCTCGAGCCCGGCGATCGCTATGTCCTGTACACCGATGGCATCCTGGAAGCAGCCAGCCCTGCTGACGAAATGTATGGTGCGAGTCGATTGATGGACTTTCTGCAGAACAACAAGGTCCTGACCGCCCACGAGTTCGCGGACGCTCTGCTCACAGAGATCGCTCACTGGAGCGGCCAATCGTCCGATCAGGGCCAGCAGGACGACATCACCGTTCTGCTTTTTGATTTCAATCCCTCGAATCGCCGGGCTAACACAGACGATTCTTCACGGGAAGCAATCTCTGTCGCAGAAGTCGCAGCGACAATTTGACAATCACAAGTTCGTTTGCTGTCACAAGTATCAGTGTTCCGCCCTAGAGATTAGGACTGACAATGAGCTATTCCAGAAATTTTGAGGCGATATGCAACCCATGCCAGTGCGAGATGCTCTTGTCGTCGACGCGGACCAGGACTTGAAGGATCTGCTTGGAACTATTCTGCACCCCCGCATCTGGGCAATCCGATACGTGACGACCAACCGGGCAGCCTTGCAGGCTACTCAGGACAAGACATTTGAGTTGATTATCACAAGCGAAAAGACATCCGGTAGAGAGGACGTCGAGTTGCTTCGAGCAATTCGACGAGCGCGCCCTCATACGCGTCTGATCATACTTGCCGATGAAAGTACTCCAGACGATGGGCTTGCCGCAATGCGCAATCATGCATTCAGCTTTTTCTCGAAACCATACTCGCTGCAACGGCTGGGAGAGATGATCCAGTTCGCAACCGAAGCGCCTTTATGGGATGACGGCATTGAACTCAAATCTGCCACGCCAGAATGGATTCAGCTCGAGGTGCGGTGTCAAATCCGCACGGCCGAACGTCTCCTCCAATTTATGAAGGAGATCGTCGAATTACCTGATACCGAACTAGAGGAAGTCGGATTGGCATTCCGCGAAATCTTGCTCAACGCGATGGAACACGGCGGTCGATTCGATCCCAATTCCTACGTACAAGTGGAATACGTACGCGCGCGTCGGATGGTTTCATGCCGGATCTCGGATCCAGGTCCCGGCTTTACCCTCGACGAGATCCCGCACGCCGCCGTTGCAAATCCTCCTGGCGATCCTGTTCGGCATGCCGCCGTTCGCGACGAAATGGGATTACGCCCTGGCGGCCTCGGGATTTTGTTGGCGCAGAACCTCGTCGATCAGGTGATTTACGGCCAGCACGGAAATGAAGTACTCCTGATCAAGTATTTGCCTCAAGCAAGCGAATTGCGAGCCATCCATAGCCAAGGCGTAGCTTAGTCCTGCCCAGACGGATTACCAGACTGCGGTGACATCGTACCCCGATACCTGTCAATAATGACAGATGGCCACCTGCTAGTTCACGCAGTATTGTTAATTCCACGTAACAAAATTTCGAAGAGCGATCGCCCATTCGAAATGGAACCACCCTTGAAGGAGAGGCGTCTTCAGCAATCTAAGGATCAAACCTGCGGCAAACTTCGGGGTGGCCCCCATCAAGACAATGGGCACAACTGAACCGGTCCACTTACTCACGAAGCCCAGCCCTTCGCGTCGACTCACTGAAAGTTTGCAGATTGACCTCGGCAGACTGCGTTTTGTACCTCGGCGATGTCTTGAGAGAGTTTCGCAAGTAGCGGCGTCCCTGTCCGAGACTTGTCAAACAGAAGGCGATGGATGGAGGTGATTTACGGTCGAACTTTCTACAATTTCAGTACTTCTTGTAGATGACTACGAGCCTTGGCGCCGTTTTGTTGGTGCGGAGTTGCAGGCGCTTACCAAGCTTCAGATTGTCGGCGAAGCCTCGGATGGACTCGAAGCAGTTCGGATGGCCCAACAACTCCAGCCGTCTCTAATTCTTTTGGACATCGGACTCCCGGTTATCAACGGAATAGATGCAGCTCGACGAATCGGACTGGTTTCGCCAGAGTCCAAGATTCTCTTCGTCAGCGAAAACCGCTCGCGAGACCTCGCAGATGAAGCCTTGCGTACCGGCTCATGCGGCTATATCGTCAAGTCGGCTGCCATTAGCGACTTAGTCCCTGGTGTGCAGGCCGTTCTCGAAGGCAGACCGTTTGTCAGCACGAATTTGACTGGCCCGGCCCCTGTCGATTACGAACGTTGCTTGCACGTAGCCTCTGGCGATCACGAGCGGTTTGCCCGGCGAACTACTCGCGCGGTGGAGGTAGGGTCAGAGACGAAGCCAAGGTAAAGCTGAGCGCGGACTCAGCTGGAATTTCGACTTGTTTATTCCCAGTCACCGCACCACCGATGAAACCGGCGCCCGCACCCACCAAAGCGCCGATGCCTGCTCCCTTGCCTCCGCCAGCGATGCCACCAATCAAAGCGCCACCGGCCGCCCCTCCTCCCGTGGTGGCCGCGGTCCTCTTCCCCTTTCCCTTCGTCGTGTTGCTGAGGACGTTAGTCTGGATCGGATAGGTGTGGCCTCCCACGGAAATGCTCGTGAGTTGCACTGAGAGTTCGCCCTCACCTTTGATCTTGCCTTTCGCCTTGGCACTGACTACCGTGCCACTGACGGTTGCTCCCCTCGGCAGCGCCGCTCGCCCATCGACACTGATCGGTTGCGCCAGTGTGGCGAGGAAGGTTTGGCCCGCCTGGCTGTTTTTGGAACTTAATCCCTGGCTTGTCGTCACCGTCAAAACTGTCCCGGACGGAACTACGATTGGCTGAGGCTTGGGTTTCTCCGGAGGCGGGGGAGGAACCGGGGCGGGCGCCATCGCGGGTGCCGATTGTTGGTCTGCCATCGCATCGGGTTCAACCGTTGTTTGGTCGTTGACCGCGGTATTTCCCGGCTCTTCGTGCGCTATGTCCTCAATTTTCTTCTGCGCAGTCGGCGTTTTTACCTTTCCACTCAATGTGATTGCACCGTCTTTCGCCGCCACGCTGACTTGCGCATCCTTGGTGTCGGGGTCTGCGGCAACTTTGTCCTGAATGTCCTTCACCATCTTGTCGTCGCTCGGACGGCGCGAGCACGCGATCGACAATCCCATCAACAAGCTTAATGACACAATCGAAATGCCTGGGTATTTCAAGTTGCGCATATCGTCTCCTCGCCACTGTTTCTCGAGACCCTCTTAAGAAGAGAAGCCCCCACTAGCCAACGGGTCCTCCGCGCCTCGCCCGACCAACGGTGACCGCCTTTCGAAGAGGCCCCTTGTGCTTTCCCTGTGTCGACTCACGCTTTAACCTTGTGCTTTTCTTTTCAGAAGAGGATTGCCGCACAGCGCTGGTAGATTTGTTCACTGAACCCGGCCTCATCCCGCATCTTGACATGCCTGCTCGCACTGTCTACCTGCATATTCTGACAGCAGGCTTAAGCAACGTCAGCCGGGGTATCAGATTGAGATCAAATACGATCTTGATGAGCTGCATGATGAGTTCTTCCGGCAAGGGACCTTGGGGCAGAACGGGTATCAAGCAACAGCCGTCGTAATGGTTGGCGAAATAGTCACCGCTCCACGAAACACGGGAACCACTGTATTCGCAAGGCGCACGTTGGGCAGCGAAAACTCTCGTGAACAGCTATTTACTCTCCAATACGACGCGGCCGTACAAGGGCTGAGTGGGACGCGCATCGTTTCGGTAGAGGTGAGAAAATTGCTCGATCTCTCCCGCCGACACGGTTACTGGCTCTCGAAGCACGTACCACGTAACATCTTCGCTGCATGGCGGTGTAGTGAGAGACCCCGAGAAGGTGTAGTAACCCAGAGACGAAGGGAGAATCTGAGATACGTCGATTTGTATTTGGTCCAACAATTCTTCCTTCTCTTTTTCTTTCGGCAGATCTTTCCACAGCTCTCGCACCAGCGCATTATCCTCACCCTGCTGAAGTAAAACGGCAACCACCGCCAACTTTCCATTTTCGTCCGCATGTACGAGATGCACGCTCATGTCGAAGCTCTTCCCGTTGATCTTCTCCTCGCTAGGCCTATGAAAGTGAAATTGTTTGAGAACATATTTCTTCCCGCCTACCGACAGGGAGCTTCCGGCACTGTAGTTGACCATAATGGTGTGACCGTTATCGACAATGTGCAGCGGAGAAGGCTTGTAGTCGAGTTGTAGCGGCGGTACATCTGCCTTCTGTGGATCGCGGATATCGATGGGCGATTGACGATGGCCGGCCTTGCACGACGCAAACTCTGGTTTCAAGTCACCCCAATGACTCGGTCCAAGCGCTTCGCTATAATCCCAAACATGCTCAACGGGATGCTCTTGCGAAATGCCACGTGCGACCAAGATTCCGCAACAAATCGCTAGGTAGATAAGGTGACGCACCATCGCAAACCCTCCACTAGTCGACTGGAGGTGGGCAGACTCGAACAGTACACACCAACGACCGCTACTAGTAGCCTGTAAGTCCTGACAGGCAATAGTCACGCTTTCAACAACGTTCCACGTTTAGGAAACGGAGAGGTATCGTGGTTGCTGACTGTTCACACGCCCGTCGGCGCGGTCAGCCATGCGAGGAGGAGTTTGTAGGCCACCGACAAGACGATTGCACCAACGAATAATCCAATTATTCCCATCGACATGAAGCCACCAATCACACCTAGAAATACGACGACCATGGGAACCGCGGCAGCCCGGCCGAGGAGCAGTGGCTTCAAGACATTGTCCAGCAATCCAACGAATATGCACCAGATCAGAAAAATAACTGCTTTAGTAGAGCTTGCCACCGCGAAAACGTAGATCACTGGGGCGATAAGTACGATCGCTCCGACTTGAAGCACGGCCGCAAACAGGAACGCTGCTGCCCACAAGCCTGCCCCGGGCAACCCCACCACCAGAAAACCGGCGCCTGCGAAAATGGATTGGATACATGCAACGCCGAGAATGCCGGTTGTGACGCTTCGAATGGTGCACGCTGCGACTTCCTCAAACTCCGGACCTCTGTCGCCAAACAAGCGATTGGCGAATGAATTTGCTACCCCGGAGGCAGCTCGGCTGTAACCCAGAAGGACTCCTGCAACCAGGATGGCAAGGACGAACTGCGCCACGCTGAGGCCGATTCCTGCGGACGCAGATAGCAATCCCTGAACGATGGACTTGATTTGTGGAGCAAAAGTTCTGAATAAGGCGTTCAGGTTAGTGGAAGCCTGATTCCATAGGTTCTTCAGCGGGGCGCCGATGAGGGGCCACGTTTCCACCCGAGCGGGTGGCGGCGGGATACTCAGGGTACCGTTCTTGAAGTGAGCGGTGGCAGCCTGGACACCCTCAATCAAGGTACCGGTGAGAAGCGCAACTGGAATAATCAATATGGTCAGAAGAAGAACTGTACAAGCGACCGCGGCCAGACCGCCACGCCCCCCTAAAAGATCTCTCAGCTTTCGATAGGCAGGGTAAACGGCGACGGCGACGATGATTCCCCAAGTTAACAGGGGGATGAACGGACGGAGGATCACAAAGCAGGCGGTCGCTAGTAGAGCCATCAAACCGATATGAATAAAAACATCGATGGCACGTTGCGTGACGCTTTCGTTGCGGACGCGCGATTCAACGGTCAACAACGATTTCTCCTGCATAGCGCGAGACCAGCCTGTTCACCGAATGCTTCCCGGCGCCAGGTTTTGCACGGGCGCGCTTCGGCATCGGTCGCATGTTAGAGGACAGTCTAGAATCCGATGTAGTCTGCACGGGAACTAGTATTGTTGACAGTCATGACGAAGCCACGTGGAAAGTCAGCCGACGGTCGAATTACAAAAATCGTCACCGGCCCCCAAGTCGAGTCTGCCGCAACCTGAGTACCGATCAGACTGTGACATCACCATGTTCCCACTTTCAACCCAACACCCATGCTAAAGCGCAGTCCCCTGCTGAAGTCAGTCCCGTTCAGACTTGGGACCCATGTATGCACGTAGCTTAGGTCGGCGAGTCGCACGCTCAAATGCGCGGCTGAGGCGAAAATCAACTCCAGCGCCTGTGGAGAGCGCCACGCCTGTAGTCTCGAAGTGTTGCGCATACGGATAGGTTGGAGAATTCTGATCCTGGCAACCGCCAACCTCTCCGGACCATTGCCAGAAATCGGTTAGGCGAAAACCGAGGACGCCGTGGCCTCCTAAACACGAGAGATTACTGAACGACATAACGGAAGGGATGTTCGCAGTGGCCTCGAACTTTGGGACGAAACCAGTAGAAGAATCCTCGCTCGACTTAGGAACTTCGGGCCGCAAGAAAAGATCCCCATTGTAGCGGTTACGTGCTGCCCGGTTCTCGCGATACCACGGATATTGCAGGTTCATGAGCCATGTGTTTCAACATCGAAATGACGAATGAACGGACTAAATGGACTCGGATGTGCGTGAGTACACTTGTCACTGGTAACTGCTACTTCGTAAATGGAGGTTGGAACACTACATGACGATATTTGGACCGATCAGACAGAGAACAAACGGTTTGTTATCAGTTGAGATTACCATTAACTAAATTTCACGCTTGATTTAACTAGGCCCTCAGCAACCAAGAGTCTCTGGTACACCCACTCCGTTCCTACCGTCAGAACTGACAGGTATCCGTGTCACATATTGATGTTACTCGTACGTCCGCGGCAACACGTGTACTGAGATAAAACAGATGCTCTTTACGAAGGGTTGCGCAAGAACCCTGATCTTGTTATGTGTTTGCTCGTCTCTACACCCTTTGGCTTCCGCGTCCGATGGCGAAGACTTGGACGCGTACAAGCACCGGGTCACCGCCGCATGGTGGTTCTCTGCACCAACCGGTTCCTTCACGGGCAAGGCAAACTCAGGAACGTTTGACTTGAATCGAGATTTCGGCTTTGGCAGCTACTCAACCTTTACCGGAAGCGCAGATTGGAGATTCAAGAGAAAGCACCATCTTCTCTTTGGAGTGAGCCCGGTCGTAAGTTCTCGCAGAACAACTCTGAGTCGAACCATCGAGTTTCAGGGAGAGACATACGACGTCGGCACTTCAGTGGAAGCTCAGATCAAGTCCCTTGCGTTCGCTCCGGGCTATCAATATGACATCATCCGACGAAACCGATTCGTCCTTTCGCTCGTGACGCAGGTGTTCCTTTTGAAGACATCAGCCGATCTCAAAGGTACTGTCACCGTAAACGGCCAGTCGCAGGTCAGGACGTCGTCTGGATCGATCCTCGCCCCCCTTCCGATTCTTGGGCCCCGGATACGGTGGTATCCACTACGCAGCGGTCGCCTGGCGGTCGATGGATCGTTTCAAGGACTCTCCTTTTTTGGCTACGGCTATTTTTTGACTGCGAAAGGTAGCGGAGACATTGCGCTGAGCCGGCGCTGGAGATTAAACCTCGGATACCAGATGGGCACTCGCCTAAAAATCAACGATGACAATAATCGCATCGGAGTAAAGTTAACGCAAAAGGGTCCAACCGTTGGCGTTGAAGCGTCGTGGTGAGAAATGCAAGGCGAGCTATCCTGTCACCTGCTGAATTTCCGGCACACCATGGAACGTAACATCAGCGGAAAGCCGCGCGCGTCCTGAAACATGATTCGTACGCCCTCTGACTGTGCACGACAGGAGGGCCTTTTTGGTGGGGATAACGAAAATGCCAGCGACAATCGACCTATGGGGCTGGTCTAGCTTTCAATTTCACCGAGTTGGTACTCGCCAGAATCCGAGCGGCAACAAATACCGTACCGCTGCCACAGTTTGAACCACGGGCTGTGGGCTTGCTTCTCGTCGTGCCGACGGTTGGCCGCCGCGAGGTCGCGCGGAGTCAGCGGCCTCTTGTCTGGAAGACGGAAAATGCGTTCCAGACTCTCGATTTCCGCAATCGTCTCTTCTGGCTCCATCGTGTCCATCATCTAGTAAAAACCGTGGTTCGGTCAAATCGGGCCCGTTTACAACCGCAGTGATGACGTAGGTCAAGATCTATGAGGCTTGGAGGACGCGGCAAGCGCCACGGCCGATTCAGAAGTGAGATAGAGGAATGTAAATGTCTCCTGAAGATAAAGGCGGACGTGCGTATCCGTGTGACTCAAATAACCGATGGATGCATCCTGACCGATATGAAGATCGAGGTCACCGCCTCGAGTCGTTACGACGAAGGCACCATCAATCGCGGGCGCCCAGATGATTTTCCCTTCCACCAATCGTTTTACGTGTTCGAGAACGGGATATCCGTAATCGCTAGTCTCGGCAAGTTCGGTATATGCATCGGCGCTGAGCAAAATCGAGTACGGACCGTTGACACCGACAAGACGCAACTGGCTTAACACCTGGGAGAAGACTACAGGATACTTACGCACGTCATCAGGCAAAGCTTTTTGAGGATTACTGGTTCCTTGCCGGACGCCGACGATTTCGGCAGCAGCGTATCCTTCAAAAATTGCGCGGTCCTCTGCGAAGGCGAGTTTGCGCGCGGCGTCTTTAGCTGGCTGCCAATCCGAATCGTTCGAGCCGCGTTCCACGTCGTCAATCATCTGGCGATCGAGCTCGAATGGAACACGCAATTCGACGAGGGCTTTTGCTTCCCGCTGTTGGGCAATGACTCCGTCTGACGGCGCAGCGATCGGCGCCAGGTGGCCTGTGCCGACAGCAGAGAGAGCAGAACCCGCCGGGCCATGAACGTCTACAACGCGGCGGCCAGCGAGATAGCGCTTCATCGTACGCGATGTTTCTTCTTCGATTTGAGCCCACGCGCTATCAGAAATCGGAGCCAGCTCGCGATGCAGATTATTCATGGAAATCTTCTCCTTTTAGAGACCCAATACCGAGCGAACCATCCGTGGATCGCGGGGTGGTAGGCGAGACTTCAGCCGGGGCCGCGGTTGCCGCGAGCTGCTTTGTATTCGAGGATGCAGCCGTTGTTGGTTGATCAGGGGAGACATTGTCGAGAAAGTCGGCGGTCGGGATGAAGAACAGGTTCCCGGTAACCGCTGTGCTGAAGTCGAGAATGCGATCGTAATTGCCGGGTGGGCGCCCGATGAACATGTTTTCGAGCATCTGTTCGATGGTACGGGGTGTACGGCTGTAACCGATGAAATAAGTACCAAATTCCGCGTGGCCGGGGCGGCCGAACGGCATGTTGTCGCGAAGAATTTTGATTTCCTTGCCGTTTTCTTCGATGACGGTCAGCGCGTTGTGTGCAGATGTTGGCTTCACCGAATCGTCCAGTTCAATGTCGGCCACTTTCGTTCGGCCGATGATTTTTTCCTGGGCTTCGGTGGAGACCTTGTTCCATGCGTCGAGGTTGTGAAGATACTTTTGAACGATGACGTAGCTTCCGCCACTGAACCCCGGGTCTTCATCGCCAATGAATACGGCATCAGCAGCCGCGTTACCCGTTGGATTTTCGGTGCCGTCTACGAAACCGAGAAGGTCTCGCTCGTCAAAGTACCGAAAGCCATGCACCTCATCGGCGATGGTAACCGCACCTTCTATACGAACCATGATTTGCGTGGCTAGTTCAAAACAGAGATCCATGGTTTTCGCGCGAACGTGAAAGATCAAGTCGCCTGGAGTAGCAACGGCGTGCCGAGGGCCGGAGCGAAATTCACGAAACGGATGAAGTTCGGCCGGGCGTGGCAAACCGAAGAGACGATCCCACGCATCAGAGCCAAAGCCCATGATGCACGAGAGAGCACCCTCGAGACCGCGAAATCCAACGGCACGCAGAAGTGCGGAGAGGTCGGCGCATAGAGAAAGCACGGCCGCAAGATTCCCCTGATCAGGATTGAGCGTAACGACAAGAAAAATCGCGGCCTTGGTGAGTGGAGAAGAAACCAACTGCGGGACGCTCACTGCTACCGATGCTTGCGTGCTGGAATCGGACGCCATCGAGTCTTACCTGCCGAGTCAGAGAAAATTGCCTCTCAAGAAATCCCCTGTCCGGAAGTATGGATCAGAGGATGCGACAGCTTATCAAAGGGGACCGAGTAGCGTCGACCGTGAGAACGCATTGCCGCGAGAGAACGTGCCGTCTGCCTGCGGCGATTGAAATCCGCCAACGTGCCAGAGCTTTTTCATGACTTTCTTTTTACAAAACTTTCTTCATGCAGTCATGTTCCGATGTCGCCGCACACGTAAGGTACTTGGGGGTTTTCGGGTCCTTCATTACACATCAGGAGACTGCAATGAAATTCCATCCCAAGTTCGCACACGAAACCAGAGAACGCTCATGCGTAAATGCTTTTGCTAAATGGCACCGACAGGCTCTTGCCGCGGGAACAGCGGCACTGCTCACTTTGTTGTCTGCCGCGCCCGCGTGGGCCGCTCCACGCGCTGCCTTGCCGGCTGCCCGCGTAGCGGCGAAGGTGGGGGGCCCGGCGCCTGCTGCTCCGAGTACTGCCGGTGGGTGCCAGCTCAATTCGCCGCGGGGCCAGATCACCCACGTCGTCACCATCATCTTCGACAACACGCATTTCAAGCGCGACCCCTTACGCGACGGCTCGACCCCGGTGCCTTCCGATCTTGAGCAGATGCCGCATCTGCTCAACTTCATCAAGAACAACGGTGTGCTTCTTTCCAATCATCACACGCCGCTAATCGCGCATACCTCTGACGACATCATCACTATCCTTACCGGCGTCTATCCTGCCCGCCACGGTGTGGCGACCGCCGCCAACAGCTACTTGGAATACAGCGGTGCCAATGGCACAACCCAATCACAGTCGGGCTTCACGTACTGGACTGACCTTAGTCGAGACAGCACCTATAACCTGATCAGCGGCCCAGTCGGCGCCAGTCATCCGAATGGTGTGAATGCCCCCGCGCCCTGGGTGCCCTTTACTCGCGCGGGCTGCGACGTCGGCGCCGCCGCCGCAGCGGATATGGAGATCGAGAACACGGGCGTTGACCTCAGCACTGTGTTCGGAATCGGCTCACCCCAGACCACCGATCCCAACGCGTTCGCGAACTACGAGGGTGTGGCCATCCATTGCGCCGTTGCGAGCACACTTTGCTCCACTGCGAACGGTGGCTTCCCGGACAAACTTCCCTGGGAACCGAATACCGATGGCTCGCCAGCAACCACCGATTCAGCTACTGGCACCTCTACCGCCTACGAGGGATATAACGCCCTGTTCGGTCATAAATATGTCACCCAAGCCTTCCAGAATCTCGGGTTCACGTTCGGCGGAAATGTGCTGGACGCGAACGGAAACCTCAAGGACATCAACGGCAACACCATCGTTGATGACTTCAACGGCACCTTGACGCCTGGCTTCCCTGGCTTCAGCATCGCGCCCCAATACGCACTTGGATACCTTGCCGATATGCTAGAGGCTGGCGTGCCCGTCGTGTACGCGTACATCGACACTCCGCACCGTCCCCTCCCGAGGAATCCTTACGGATATGGCGTCGCCGGAGACGTGAACGACTACGGGCCGGGTGAAGCGCACTACGTCCTGCAACTACAGCAGTACGATGACTCCTTCAACAAGTTTTTCAAGCGTCTTGCCAAGGACGGGATTACACCAGCGAACACGCTATTCATGATCATGGCCGAAGAGGGCGATCATGTCGTCGCGGCTGAACCCACCAACGCTCCTTGCGACGGAGTCCACAAGCCATGCACCTATGGCAACACGCCGGGCAATGAGGTCGGCGAGGTAGCCCTGAACCTTCTGAGCTTGCTCAACTTCGAGTCGGGGATCACAACGCCCGCTTCAGTCAACAGCGACTCCGCCCCTGACGTCTACCTGACCGGCAACCCCGGCCCAAACGATCCCGTGCTGCGGGCCTTTGAGCAGGCATCCGGCACTTTGACTGCGATCAACCCGATCTCGGGAGCCACCGACACAATCGCCCAGCAAATGGCCAATTCAGTGGAGTTCAAGATGCTGCACATGCAGACCTCTGACCCGCTACGGACGCCGAGCTTCACGATTTTCGCCAACCCCGACTACTTTGTTTCGGCCGCATCGCCGGCATGCACCACCGCCGCCGCGTGTGTCACGCAACAGCCTGGCTTTGCGTGGAATCATGGCGACGTACCGCCGGAGATCACGAATACGTGGCTGAGCATCGTCGGACCTGGAATCGATGACGAGGGTGTGGACAAAACAACATTCTCAGATCACACCGACGTCCGGCCCACCATGCTCACCTTGCTGGGGCTAAAGGACGATTACTCGCACGACGGACGCGCGCTCGTCGAAGAACTCGAAGGCTGGGCGCAGCCTTCTGCCGTCAAGGGGAGCGATAATTTCATCGCGCTAGCCCGGGCACTGAAACAGATCACGGCGCCAGTTGGACCGTTGGGCCTGGCCACTCTCCACGCGTCCACCGTCGCTCTGAAAAGCACCGACGATACCACCTACACAAACATCGAAAATCAGCTCACTTCCTTCACCGCACAGCGCGACGCGCTCGTGGCACAAATCCTGCCGTTACTCGAAGCTGCCGAATCGGATGGCACACCAATTCCGGAGAACGTTGCACGCAACCTGATTCGTCAGGCGGCAAATCTGCTGTCGAGTGTGCAAGCCTACGCGAACGGTTTGTAAGGACGAAAACTGCAGAGCTCTCTGCGTAACAAAAAAGTCGAGGTCTCTCTTTCAGGCGGCCAATTGGCCGCCTGCTTTTTCATCGCAATCAGCAACACACGATTTAGTAGCTAATGATGGACCTTCGCTTGATTCCGCTGTGACCGACTCACGCGAGCTTGTCGAAAAAGAGATAGACCGCGGCGATTCGTCCGTCTCGCGCAATCATGAAATCAGTCCCGGCGCAAGCTGGTGCCTCACCAGGGCGGCCCGACACCCATCGGACCCGACCGCCATTGCCCAACTCCTCGGGCTCGGCAATCGGCTGATATTGATAGTCAGGGTGAGTGGCCTTGATCAGGCCCGCCACGCGACGGCGCGCGGAGTCATTTTCACCGAAGACATCGTGAAGGTTGCGAGTCAGCAAGACCGATATGCTGTAGGGCATGGACGTTTCCTCTCGGCATCGAATGCGACAGGCGATCTCGACCCGGAAAACGACTCTATTGCGACGAGCCGAGGCTGGTACCGCAAAAGCGCATCCGAGTCTTAGGCCTTCACGAATTGAACATCGAGAGTGATGGTAACTTCCTCACCGACAAGAATGCCACCCGTCTCAAGCGCAGCGTTCCAGGTCAATCCGAAGTCCTTTCGATTGATCTTCGTGCTCGCTGAGACCGCGACTCTGGTGTTGCCCCAGGGGTCTTTGCTGGGCGGCGTTGGACCTTCAACCGCAAAGCTGACCTTGCCGGTAACCCCGTGAATGGTGAGGTCGCCTTCGACCGATAACTCTCCATCCCTGACGATACTGACGCTCTTGGATTTGAAGGTCAGGGCTGGGAACTTCACGACATCAAAGAAATCGGCGCTTTTCAAGTGGGCATCGCGTTGGTCCTCGCCGGTTTGAATCGAGGCAGCTTCGATATTGACTTCGACGCGAGAGTTCGCCAGTTCGGATTCATCAAAAACCAAAACCCCTGAAAGTTTGGAGAATCGGCCCTTCACATTGGAGATCATCATGTGCTTGACTTTGAACTCGGCCACGGAGTGAGCCGAGTCAATATTCCAGGTGGTGGTTGAGGTTTGTGCCGGAGCTAATGTCGTGTTCGTCATAGTCGTCATCCCCTTTCTTCGTCTCTCTCGATAAAAAAGAAAATATCCATCGATATCATTTGTATTGATATCGATATATCTGATGTCGACTATAATCACGGGATTCACATTTTTATGGCACACCGTAATACGCGTCCGGAAGCTCTTCATGCCTGGCTGATCATGCTGAAAGCCTGGCACTCGATGTCTCGCTATCTTCTTCCCGCGTTGCTCGAGAAGGGGCTAGGTGAGTCTGACTTTCGCGTGCTCGAAATATTACTGCACAAGGGACCGATGCCGGTAAATGCCATTGGCCCGAAGGTTTACCTCAATCCAGGATCAGTCAGCGTCGCCGTAGATCGTCTATATAAGAAGGGTTTCGTCAGTCGAGAAGAGTGCAGCCGAGATCGGCGGGTCAGAACCGTGTCCTTGACTGATAAAGGACGTCAAATGTTCGTCCCTCTCTTTCGCCGTCATACGGCACTGATCAACCGTGCCTTCAAGGATGTCTCTTCCGAAGAGTTGTACCAACTCGAACTGGTGCTTAAGAAGATCGGTAGATGTGCGGAAGGTCTTGCTGACAACGCCAGCGCTTCTCGGCATGCCTGATGCTCGTCAGGTGCTGAGTACCGTTATCGCGAGCCGGCCTGTTTCCTCGCAGGGAATCGCTCGTCCAATTCGAGATTTAATGCAAGCACGTTGACTCGAGGTTCTCCCAGAAATCCGAGCTGTCGCCCTTGGGTATGCTTTTGAACCAGCGCGCGGAGTTGCTCGACGGTGGTGGTCCGCTCTTTGGCAACGCGAGCCAACTGAAATTCCGCAGACGCGGGCGTGATGTGCGGATCGAGACCGGAACCGGAACCCGTAACCAGATCAATGGGGACAGGCATACTGGGATTCTCAGCTTGTGCGTTCGCCACATCCCCCTTAACTCGATCAACCAGCTTTTGATTGGTTGGCCCGAGCTGCGAGCCATTCGTATTCGTGGGGTCGTATCCATTGCCCGCAAACGACGGCCTGGGATGGAAGTAACCGGGACTTGAAAATCCCTGGGCAATGATGCTCGATCCGATCAGCTTGCCGTCTTTGAGAATCAGTTGCCCATTGGCCTGCCTGGGAAATATCAGCTGTGCCAGTCCCGTAATGACAAGTGGATAGATGACTCCCAGCAGGATCGTAGTCGCAATTGTCATCAGGGTCGCGGTAATCAGATTCTTCTTCATGGCCATTTCCTTTATGCAAGCCCCATGTGGGTAATCAGGATGTCGATGATCTTGATTCCGATGAAAGGCACGATGATGCCGCCCGCGCCGTAGATCAGGAGATGGTTTCGCAGCAGGACCGCGGCCCCCATCGGCCGATACTTCACTCCTCGCAACGCCAACGGAATTAGAGCAATGATGATCAGCGCGTTGAAAATTACGGCCGACAGAATTGCGGATTCCTGGGTCTGCAGGCGCATGATGTTCAGCTTGTTCAGCACAGGGAATGTTCCGGCAAACATGGCAGGAATGATCGCAAAATACTTGGCGACGTCGTTGGCGATGGAGAACGTTGTCAACGCGCCGCGTGTCATCAGCAGTTGCTTGCCGATTTCGACGATCTCAATGAGCTTCGTCGGATTTGAATCGAGATCGACCATGTTCCCAGCTTCCTTCGCGGCTTGCGTGCCGGTATTCATGGCAACGCCAACGTCTGCCTGGGCCAATGCTGGAGCGTCATTCGTGCCATCTCCGGTCATTGCGACCAGTTTGCCGTCAGCCTGCTCCTTCTTGATTAAGTCCATCTTGTCTTTCGGAGTGGCTTGGGCAAGAAAGTCATCGACGCCCGCCTCGCGAGCAATGGCAGCGGCAGTGAGTGGGTTGTCGCCGGTGATCATGACGGTTCTGATTCCGATCGCCCGCAACTGATCGAAGCGTTCCTTCATGCCACCCTTGACGATATCTTTCAGTTCAATGACGCCAAGGGCTCCACGGCTTTTTTCCGCAACGACCAGGGGAGTTCCGCCCGCCCGAGAAATCTCCTCGACGACGGTTCGTACTTGGTCCGGCAATGTGTGACCACTTTGAGTCGCATAATTGGCGATGGCGTCCGTCGCTCCCTTGCGGATCTCGAAGCCATTCAGGTCTACACCCGACATCCGTGTCTGAGCGCTGAAGGGCACGAACTTAACCTCGTGTGAACCCAACTGTCGACCGCGCAATCCGTACTTCTCTTTCGCCAGCACTACAATTGAGCGGCCTTCGGGCGTTTCGTCAGGAAGGGACGAAAGCTGGGCAGCATCTGCGAGTTCTTGTTCGGTCACGCCTGGAGCAGGGATGAACCGTGATGCTTGACGATTGCCCAGGGTAATGGTCCCAGTCTTGTCGAGCAGCAGAGTGTTAACGTCGCCGGAAGCCTCGACAGCTCGTCCGGACATTGCCAATACATTGTGTTGAATCAGCCGGTCCATACCTGCAATGCCGATGGCGGATAGCAGCCCGCCAATAGTAGTTGGAATCAAGCAAACCAATAGTGAGACCAACACAAAAACTGTTTGCGGTGATCCCGAGTAGATTGCGAACGGCTGCAATGTGACCACCGCCAAAAGAAAGATGATGGTCAACCCCGCAAGCAGAATGTTCAGCGCAATTTCATTTGGCGTCTTCTGGCGCTCGGCACCCTCAACCAACGCGATCATCCGGTCGAGGAATGTCTCACCAGGATTGGAGGTAATCTTTACCTTAATGTGGTCCGACAAGACCCGCGTGCCTCCAGTAACTGCCGAGCGGTCGCCGCCCGCTTCGCGAATTACCGGAGCCGATTCGCCCGTAATCGCTGACTCATCGACCGATGCCACACCCTCGGTGATCTCACCGTCGGACGGAATAAATTCCCCGGCAGACACCAGCACCAGATCGCCAGCTTTCAGCTTTGAACTAGGCACCTGCTCGACCTGTGTGTCGCCACTAACTATACGGTTCGCGATGGTCTCCGAACGAGCTCTACGCAGTGTCTCCGCCTGTGCTTTGCCTCGGCCCTCCGCCATGGCTTCGGCGAAATTCGCGAACACCACCGTAAACCACAACCACAACGTGATCTGCAGATTGAACTTGAAAGCCTCGCCGCCCTTGAAAAGCAATACGGTGGTGATGACACTTCCGATCTCCACCACGAACATGACCGGATTGCCCATCATCTTTCGTGGATTCAGTTTCAAGAAGGCATCCACAATTGCGCGACGCACGATCTTCCACTCCCACACAGCTTTCTTCCTGGGCTTGTTCGGGGAATGTCCCAATCGAACCGCGGGTACTGAGGGCATCGTCGGTGTTTGACTCCTTGTCATAAAAGCTCCCCTAAAACGTTTTGCCCGCGACCATGAGCAGATGCTCAAGAATCGGACCCAAGCTTAGTGCCGGAAAGAATGTCAGGGCGCCCACAATCAAAATGACGCCGATCAGGAGCACAGTAAACAACGGAGTGGTCACGGGAAACGTACCTAGCGACGGTGGGACATATTTCTTGCCGGCGAGATTTCCCGCGATCGCGAGCATCGGGATGATCATCAAGAACCGCCCTGCCAGCATGGTTAAGGCGATCGTGGTGTCATACCAGGGCGTATTCACCGTTAACCCACCAAAGGCCGAGCCGTTGTTCCCCGCACCTGATACGAACGCGTAGAGCATCTGGCTCAGACCGTGTGGTCCGGGATTCGAGATACTCGAAGTGCCAAATCCGTTCACACTCGAGACAGCGGTAAACGCCAGAATGACAAGCGGAAACACAAGGACCACGAGCATTGCCATTTTTACGTCGTAGGCTTCGATCTTCTTGCCGAGGTACTCCGGAGTACGGCCGACCATAAGCCCCGCAATGAAAACGGCCAGCACAATGTAGATGAGCATGCCGTACATGCCTGCCCCGACTCCGCCAAAGATGATTTCGCTCAGCATGATGTTTACGAGCGGAATCATGCCGCCGAGGGGTGTGTAGGAGTCATGCCAGCCATTAATTGCTCCACAGCTCGCATCCGTGGTGACCGTCGCAAACAAGGCGCTATTGGCGATCCCGAATCGAACCTCTTTCCCTTCCATGTTGCCGCCGGACTGCAAAGCGTTGACATGCTGGTCAACTCCCCTCAGCAGCGGATTACCTTGAGCTTCGGCCCAATATGCAACGGTCACTCCGGCCACAAAGAGGATGGCCATTGCCGCCCACACTGCCCAGCCATGCGCCTGCGAGCCGGTCATCCGCCCCAAGGTGTAAGTCAGTCCGGAGCCGATAGCGAAGATCGCCACCAGTTCGATCAGATTCGATAAAGGCGTTGGGTTTTCGAACGGATGTGCGCTGTTGGCGTTGAAAAAACCGCCGCCGTTGGTACCGAATTCCTTGATGATTTCCTGTGAGGCAACGGGTCCTTGCGCAATTGTCTGGTCCGTCACCGTGTCCATTACCGGCTTGCCTTGAACGTCCACAACGGGCTTGCCACCGGATCCGACTTTTTGCACCTGCATCGGCTCAATCAGCTTCACCGTGTCATAGGGTTTCAAATTCTGAACGACACCTTGCGAAACCAAAACGAGCGCGCCCACCACACAGAACGGCAACAGTACCCAAAGACAACTGCGCACGAGGTCAACCCAAAAATTGCCGATTGTCTGCATCTGCCGCCGCGCAATGCCACGAATGAAGGCAATTGCGAGTGCAATCCCGGTCGCAGCGGAGACGAAGTTGTGAAAGGCCAAACCCGCCATCTGGGTGAAGTAGCTCATGGTGTTTTCACCCGAATAGGCTTGCCAATTTGTGTTGGTCGTGAACGATGCCGCGGTATTGAAGGCCACATGCGCAGGACTGACCGCGGCAAATTTCTGCGGATTAAATGGCAGGTAGGCCTGCAGGCGCATCATCAGATACAGGACGATCATTGAAACTAAGCTGAACAACAACATGGCGATCGCGTATTCGGTCCAGCGCATCTCGTAATTTTCATCTACGCCCGTCACGCGATAGAGCAGACGCTCGACCGGTCTCAGCACCGGGTCCATGAAAGTCCTCTCGCGGTTGAACACGCGCGCCATGAAGACCCCCATCGGCTTGGTGACCAAGAAGACAAGTACGAGAAAGAACAGAATTTGTAGCCACCCATTAATCGTCATGTCAGAACTTCTCCGGCCGCAGCAGTGCATAGACGAGATAAACGGTCGTCAGCACGCTGACCGCGAGCATAATTATCGATTCCACGCTCATACTGGTTCTCCTTACTTCACCCGCTCACAAAAGTGAACGTAAGCGATCGACAAGGCAAAGAACGCGACCGTTACAACAATCCAAAGCACGTCTTGCATACGCTAGCCTCCCGAACACAAATCTTCCCTACCACGAGCCTTCTTTGCGGCCCCACCACCACACCAGCCCGAGAGTTGCGGTGTTTTGTTCCTTGCTCAGCACACCTTGAACGTCCGAGAGAAATGAGGGCTGGTTTGAAAAATCTCGACGCCACTCGTAACGCATCAGCAGCCCATCGGAGACCATGTAGTCGAACGTCACGGTGTTCTCTTTCAAGGCTTGTGAAACTCCACTGAACAGACCTCCACGATCGGACATATATTCGAACCGACTTGCGAGGGCGATCCTCGGTGTGACCTGGTATTGGACATAAGCGACTCCTCCGTCGGTATGCAATGGTGCCGACGACTGTCCTGGAGCTGAGTTCTGCCAGAGGCGCTGAACGAAGTAGTCCCCTTCGAGGGCGAAGATCAACTTCGGCGTCGCCCTCCAACTCACATAACTGTCGAAGATATGAGTGCGACCGTTCGGTGCAGGACGGATCGCCACGAAGCACAGTCCCGGCTGTACGGGGATCGGACCGCAATTTGTGAAGGGGGCACGGTCGGGATGTTCCTGGCCGAGGTAATAGTTCAGTGTCCAGCTGATATTAGTTCTCGGCTTTGCAGTGAAGCCGAACAGTTGATCCTTAAATCCGTTCGTCGCCTCAACCTGATTTGTTCCATTGACCACCCAATAGTTCACGCTGAGTTTGTCGGTCAGAGGAATGTTGGCGCGTAAACCCATGTGATAGAAGGGCAGGAAGTTAAACCAAAATGCGCGCGAATAGTTGATCTGATCTTTGGTGTAATTGCCTTCGATTCCAAGCGCACTCCCCCATTTTCCAAAATCCACGTTCACGCCTTTGCCGATTGGAATGACGTACGTGCCATAAGCTTGGAAAATGTTCCGATAAATGTCCGGTCTCGGCTCGTTCGACGGATTACCTTGCAACGTGTCAGTGGCTTGACCGAACTGCAAATCAAGGCGAGCGCCCCAACGACGGCCCAAGCTCACATCGGGGGCGTGCTCCAAAATCACACTGGCCTGATTGAGGCTGAATTCGTTGCTCAGAACGTCATACGCACGAAGCAGGTTCACACGACCAACGGGGTGATTGAAGTTGTAAAGGTAATACGTGTCGAGTCCTAAATTGATGGTCGTATCCCGGAAGAAATCGAGCGTCTTTCGATCCTCAGACTGCACGAGATTCTGCTGCTCCGCTGAAACGTTGGTCTCCGGCAGGTCATCCGACTTGACCTGATTCGACGCGGGAACGGAGGTAGACTGAAGCTGTTTGACGATCGCCTTCAGTTCTTTGACCTCGCTTTCGAGATTATCGATCCGCTGCTGCATAGTTTGAGGAGTCTGGTTAACCGTCGACGTCGGGTCTGTCTGTGTCAGCTGCGCATGCCCGATTGTCGTGCACGCCAAAACCGCCAACACACAGGCCCACCTTCCCGGCCTGTTCATTTTGCTGATTCGTCGACATTGGTACACCTGTGCCGTTGCGCTATCGACCCCGTATTGGTTTCGCGACCACAGGAGAACTATCCCTTTCCCGAGCGTCAGCAGCCTGCAAAGTTGGAAACGCATAGCTCTGCATCCTCTTGGTTATTTCTTACCTGTACCGAGGGCGCAGCTCAGGTTCACATCTCGTTGGATCTGGACCGGAGCTCCGTCACTCGGGGTTACTTAATCAAAACTTCACCAAGATTGCCATCGTGGCGCGGTCCTCGGTCTTGCGCAGATCGGGGAACCATCCCGGAATGATCGCCGCCGGATTCCCATTATTCCCTCCCGGAGGAGTCACTCCACCCGGACCGCTCCAGTACGGCACGTTGGCGTGACGATGGTTGAACTCCCACCGGAAAGTAATGTATTGGCTGGGCATGTAGTCGTAGGTCGCGGACATATCCCATGCCTTGAACGGATCGCCAGGATTCTCCGTGAAGTACGGCGTACCGGTGGTCGCTGTGGCCCCATTGATCGGGGGTAACAACACCAGATAGCGGCCGGGATTGTTGATCTTTCCGCCGCCCAGAGTGAAGGCGTAGCGGTCTTTGTAGAACCACCAACGGTTATAGAGCATGAAGCCGAGGAAGCTCTGCTTGTACGCAACGATGGTGCCAGCAGGATCCTTCTTATTCGTGGTGCAGGTCACACCGCCACCTGTTTCGCAGCCTGCATCCCCGGTGAGACTGAATGCCATCTTGTCGAGAAATCTTTCAGGATGGTCGTAATACTTAACTTCGACGCTGTTATCGGTGTGATAACGCGTGCGATTCGGAATACCGATGGCGTCTGCGCCGGCACCATAATTGTTCGAGATGATCGAAAGCCACGGTGTCGGACGCCACAAAATTTGACCACCAAACCCTAGTCTTCCATTGGGTCGCGCGTACGATTGCCAGCCATTGATGATCCAGGGTTCAATCTTCAACTTCTCAGTAGGAAAGATCTGGATCCGCATGCCGGTGAAGAACCATGGAGTGTTCGACGACACATACGACGGCTGATAAGCCCAGTTGTCGAACTGATAAAAGCTGAACAAACCCACATAAGACAAAAAGATTCCGGCATCCACGTTGATGCCATGCAGCGCGTCGAAGTGATAACCGCCGTAAGCTTCGTTCAGATAGCGATAGGCGTTATCCAGTTGCCATTGGCCGCGAGAGTAGCTGGCGTCGTTGCGCGGAGTCGCTGTCGAATACAAGCCTAGCTGGGTAAACACGCGTGCGCGAACATGGTCGTAGTGAAAGTCTCCACCGATACCCAGATGGGTGAGGCTGACTTCGTTGGAACGGAATACCTCGCTCGAGCCGCTGATGGTATCGTCCTTCGGGTGGTTGAAGTCGTAGTGATAAGCAACGTCGGCGCGAACCTCTGGGGTGAAAAACTTCGAATCGAAGGCCGGCTCTTTCGTGCGCGGGTTGCCGTTCAGCCATGTCCAATCGGCAAATGCAAATGGCTCAGCTTTCGCGGGTGTGCTCTCTGCTGGAGCTTCGGTCTGCTCTGAGGCTTTTGAGGACGAAACCGATTCGCTGACGAAGTGCTCCTGAGTCCCAGCAGCCGCGTTTGTCGCATCCGCAGCTGCAGTCGTGCCAGTGTGTCGCTGCTTTAGCTGCGATTCGAGTTCTTGAATGCGATTACGCATCCTGTCAAGCTCTTGCATGATTTGTGCATCCGTGTCAGACGCAGAGGGCGAACTACTGGACTGGTCTTGGTTATTTTCAGTTCCAGGACCGCCGCTATGCGCGGCTGGTGTCGCGGTCTGGGAAAATGCCGACGAACCCGCAAGGAATATGGCGAATAATCCGAGTAAGAATAGTTGCACGGCCGACAAGGCTTGCTTTGACTGCTTGCGTTTCGTGTTCACGCGCACCATACCTTTCGACGCACACGTTTACTGGCCAACAGGTAATTGAAAATTAAATGGCGTAAAAGGTGTCTAAAGACTCCATAAAAAAGTCATAAAAATGCGCAGCATTTCACGGAGAAGGGAGGCTTCGCGCAATGGCTCGTACGCTATTTTGTAGAGGCAGAGACCGGGTCAAGACGGTAGACCCACGATTCGGTTCGGGAGTATTGCTGTCCTGTGTCTACGGTTTCAATCTTGTTCCGCACAGAAACATTCGGCTGCTCAAGATTTCTCAATCGGATGTGGGTCGGATGATGGGTCCCGGCGGCTAGAGGCGGCCGTGTCTAGTGGTAAACATCGAAACATCGCTACTTGCTGCGCGTTGCTATCCAGTCGCCGGTCTTCCCGCGCCCCGTCAACGTGCCCTTCATAGTGTCGCCGTCGACAGTTCCGACGTAGTCGAGCGGGACGCGGGCTTTCACTCGAAAGTTAATATTGTTTCCGTCCACTGTGCCTTCGATGGTGCCCGACTGGCGCGGCCCTTTAAAAGTTCCACTAATCTTATTTCCATCCTGCTTCAAATCGATTTTTTGGTCCGCAGTTCCAGCGGCTCCACTGACCTTGATGTTCCACGCACCGGCGACACTTGCGTCAGCCGCAACTGCTAGCGAAATACACGTGGCCATCATCAGGAGTACGACTACCCACCAACCCGCGAGTTGGCCGTATTTGTTATTCATGAAGTCCTTGAGTGACTGTTGAGAATATCCTCGAGCATCGAGGAGTTGCAAACGCAATCAGCGAACGCTGTTTCGCCGTTGGCGCAGCGCAGTATAACCGCGCCAAACTCGTGTTGCAATTTCTCTCCTATGGTCAATCGGCGTTCGAGCCCAGAGCCAACCTCAAAATTGACACTCGCGGCTGCAACGATATAATGCCGCGACGTTTCACACTCCTCAGTACTTCAATCGTCCTGATGATGTCGGAAAGAGTTTTATAACAACGGAGGATTTCGTCGATGTTCGGGCATGAGGGGCCTACAATCAGTGCCCTTTGTTTACTAAAAGCAAATTTGCGGGCGCCTCGCGTTCAAAGGATCACTGTTGTTTCTGTTATCTGTTTGATCACCCTTTCTTTGTTGGCGCAATCGACACCGCCTGCAAACAAGTCTGCAGTTCTCGAAATGGATCAATCGTTCCAGGAACTTGCAAAGCGAGTATCTCCCGCGGTCGTCGAAATTCAAGTGACTGGATACGGCTCTTCTGACGAGAACCCTGCGCAAGGTTCAAGCCCGGTTGGCCGGCAACGCGGTCTGGGTGCCGGCGTCATCGTCGAACCGGATGGCTATATCATTACGAACTACCACGTCATCAAGGGCGCTGACCGTGTGCGGGTTCTCCTGACTCCACCGGTAACGCAGGAGTCCCAAGCCCTGGCTCTGGCGAAGTCACGCCGTCGCATTCTTCCCGCAAGGATTGTCGGTTTCACTAAGCAGGTGGACCTCGCTGTTTTGAAGGTCGAAGCCACCGGCCTTCCCACACTTCCCATCGGGCGTTATCAACAACTGCAGAAAGGACAGATCGTTTTGGCGTTCGGAAGCCCGGAGGGCTTCGAGAATTCTGTGTCCCTGGGATTGGTCAGTTCTGTTTTGCGACAGCCAGATCCGGATAGTCCTATGGTCTATATCCAGACCGATGCAGCGATCAATCCGGGCAATAGTGGCGGCCCGCTTATGGACGTCCAAGGCAACGTCGTTGGGATTGACACATTCATCTACACGCAATCAGGAGGCAACGAAGGCCTCGGCTTCGCAATCCCGAGTGGTCTTGTCCGCTATGCGTACGAAGAGATCCGAAAATATGGTCGCGTGCGTCGGCGCACAATCGGCGCGAATCTACAAACGCTGACGACAGATATGGCGCAGGGTTTAGGCCTTTCGGTCGACGACGGAGTCATTGTTTCCGATGTGTTGCCGCACAGCCCGGCGGAACAAGCCGGACTAAAGGTCGAAGACATTATTGTCAGCGTTGATGGAATGCCTGTAGATAATGTCGCGCTCTTCACCTTAAGCCTCTACGCGCAGGGAAACAGCGGTTCGGTGAAGGCTCACATCTTGCGCGGAGGTAAGGAACTCGACCTCACCTTGCCCTTCTACGAATCGAAAAACGAACCTGATCAACTGTCCGAGTTGGCCGATCTCACGAAGGACATGATTCCCCGGCTCGGTATCATAGGTATTACAGTAACCGCCGATGTGAGGGAGGTTTTAGGAGAACTGCGCATTCCCTCGGGCGTCGTTGTAGCTTCGATCGTCGATGATCGGCTGGCCGTGGATTCAGGCCTCATGCAAGGAGACGTAATTCACTCCTTAAGGCGCAAGCAAATAACCAGCGTTGATGAACTACGTTCGGCGTTCAATCAGTTAAAGGCTGGCGAGGCCGCCACCATGCAGGTCGAGCGCAGCGGCAAGCTCACCTATATCAGTTTCATGATGGAGTAATTGATTTATCCAGCGGACAGAACAAGAATCTTATTTGGCGAGGAACGGCTGCCGATACGCTTTCCGACAAGCCTGACAAAAACGCGAAGAAAGATTGAAAAGGCAGTGGAGAAGATGTTCAAGAACTATCCTCCCAAAAAGAAGTGAGCGATCGGAGGTAGTAAAGCTCGAAAGTAGTCGCGTAAGCATGTTCGATACGCGCGATCGGGTCTAGTCGCCTGCGACATCGGCGAGTGCTTCAGTAGGTTGTAAACTGCCTTCCCCCGACCCGAACAATTTGATATCGTCCTTCGCGCTAAACTCTGCATCACGAACGGTGCACACTCGTGTATTCGATTGTCGGCAAAACAACTATCGGGCATAGGGATTTCGCCTCGGGGGTGTGGCGAATCTCTGACACGATGCGTCGCGTACTTTCGCCTCTTGTCACCGTCTGTCTCATTTTTGTTGTGCTCTATTTGGCTAGTACTAGCGGCGTGGTGGCTGCCCAGGAATCCGCCGACAGCGCATTACTCACGGTTGATCAGGCGGTGCAAATTGCGGTGGCCAACAACCGAACATTAAAGATCGCAAGTCTCGATATCGACAAATCAAAATGGCAAATCGCTGAGGCGAAAACGAACCGCCTGCCTGTCTTCAAAACCTATGTTTTTGCGGCTGCCAATCTGAACTCCCCCGCCTTCACTTTCAAACAATCGACATTCGGGACGATAGACAACGTCCCGATTCCTCCTAAAGACACGATTATTCCCTTTTCGAGCGGAATCGGTGGTTCTCAGCTCAGTCAAATCGCCCAACCGATCACCCAGCTCTACAAAATCAATCTTGGGATTCACGCGCAACAACTGGGTATTGATTACGCAAATCAGGAGTATCGTGCGAAACGCCAATCGTTGGTTTCAGATGTAAAGCAGGCTTATTATGCCGTGCTCGAAAGCGAAAGTGCGCTCGAGGCTGCCAAAAGCGCCGTGACGCAATATGAGGAGACCGATCGCGTCGCACTTCAATATGTCGCCCAGGAGGCCATACTCAAATCCGAAAGCCTGGACGTAAAAGCGAAATTAGCTCAGGCCAAATATCAGGTCATCCATCTGAACAATGAGCTGCAGACACGCAAAGAGCACCTGAATGACTTGCTCGCCCGCGACCTCCTCACCGACTTTCATACCGAAGCTGTACCTCCACAATCATTCGAGGAAATCGACTTGAATGCGGCGCGGCAAACCGCGTTGAGCCAACGTCCCGAAATGGCGGAGGCGAACATCGGTGTCAAGAAGTCAATGTACGATCGCAAGCTTGCTCAAGCGCAATACATTCCCGACATAAGTGCGTCCTTTCACTATTTCTCGTTATTCACCGCCCAAATACTGCCGCCGAACATTGCATCTGCGGGGATTGAATTTAGCTGGGAACCCTTCGACTGGGGGCGTCGCCGTGACGTCGTTAAGGAAAAGGAGATATCCCTCACTCAGAGTCAGATCCAATTAGAACAGGTTCGCTCGCAGGTCCTGCAGGATGTAAATAACCGCTACCGAAGTTTGCAAGAAAGCCGCGCTGCTCTCGAAGTGGCGCAGGCAGCTCGCGATGCGTCTACCGAAAAACTGCGCGAGGCCAATGACACGTTTGCCAAAGAAGCCGTACTGCTGCGCGATGTCTTGCAGCAGCATGCTGCCGTCGCGAATGCCAATTACGACTATGAACAGGCTCTACTTTCTTTCTGGACGGCCAAGGCGAATTTCGAAAAAGCGGTAGGAAAAGAATGATTCTGATGCACAGCCGACGTGGTGCGGGAAAACTGATCATGCTGTCGATCGCAGCAGCTCTCGTGCTCGAAACCAGCAGCTGCCAGGAGGCCGGTACCGCGTCAAAGGCACCGACCCCGGTTCGAATCGCAGAAGTCAACACGATTCAAGCGGGCCACGCCCTTCGCTATTCGGCAAACATCGTGCCGTACGCACAGGTTGATCTCGCATTTAAGTCGGGCGGATATGTGAAGAGCATTCGCCAGGTCAAAGGCACCGATGGCGGAATTCGCAATATTGATGCCGGTGATTGGGTCGCGAAAGACACCGTGCTGGCTGTCGTCGACCAGCAGGATTACGTCAACAAACTCGACCAGGCCAAAGCGCAGCTTGAACGTGCACAGGCGGAATATGAAAAAGCGAAACTGACCTTCGATCGCACCGACGCCCTCTACGCAAGCAAGAGCGCAACCAAACCGGACCACGATTCCGCCAAAGCACAATTGGATAGCACTGCCGCAGCGGTAACTAGTGCGAAAGCACAGATCAGCGACGCCCAGATCGCGCTTGGATATTCTTCTTTGCGCGCTCCCTTCGACGGCTGGATTGTCGATCGCAGTGTGGATGTCGGCGCCTTGGTCGGTCCGGCGACCAAAGGGTTCTCTATTGCAGACACGCGATCGGTGAAGGCCGTATTCGGAGTGCCCGATATTTCGATCCGTGAGGTGAAACTGGGCCAACCCATGACGATCACCACGGACGCACTAGCGGGTGAATTCCGAGGCCGCGTCACTAGTATTTCACCGGCCGCCGACCCTAAAAGCCGTGTTTATTCCGTCGAGGTCACGATCCAAAATCCCAAGAATGCGTTGAAGTCGGGGATGATCGCCTCTCTGGCCGTAGGCGGCGAGAACCTTGCCAAGCCGGTGCTGGCTGTCCCGCTTGCCTCTGTGATTCGAAATGGCTCCGGAAGCGGCTTCGCAGTAATGGTCGCGGTGGGCAGTGGCGATACGCTCTCCGCTCACCTTCGCCCGGTCGGGCTCGGCGACGCCTATGGGAACATCATCGGCATCACGAACGGCCTGAGCGCCGGCGATAAGGTCATCACCACAGGAGTAACGCTCATTAAGGATGGCGACACCGTGCGCGTTATTCCGTAGTTTCTCGACGGAAGTTGTCACTCTCTATACGACCGAATGACTCACAGATCCGAAGCCGACTTAATCGAGCATTCGCGTAATACAGCGCGATTCTTTGTTGAAAACCGACAGGTCTCGCTCATCCTTCTGATCGGCGTTATTGTCTGGGGCTGGTATGGCTACCAAATGATGCCGAAGCGCAAGGACCCGAGTATTCCGATTCGGGTTGCTGTTGCGAGCACACAGTGGCCGGGAGCCACCGCACAGGAGGTTGAACAGCTTGTCACGCGGCCGATTGAACAAGTGATGGCGCAGAACTCGTTCATTCGGCCTCCCGCTCCTTCTGAGTTCGGCATCCGCTCGATCAGTTTTCCCGGTCTTTCGCTTGTCTACGTACAACTCGACGACAAAGTGAAAGACACGAAGAAGCAATTCAGTGACATCAACCTGAAGCTGAATGCCCTGAACGACCGTCTGCCGCAGGGAGCGGGGCCGATTCAGTTCAATAGTGATTTTGGCGACACGTCCGCCCTGATGTTGACGATCGCCAGCCCGCCAGCCAGCGAAATCGAAATTGCAGTTCGCGCGCAGGCCATTAAGAAAGCCGTCGAGCGAGAGAGAGCTTCACCAAACGACAAGTCAACTCCGCGCGTAAGCGTCGTCTATGCGTTCCCTCAATCGGTGAACGCAAATCTCGTGCGCAGCCTGTTTGAGCCCCTGCTGAATCTGGTCGAGCAAGAAAAGTTGATCGGCGCCTGTTCCAGTTTTGAAGGCAGCGGTTTCATCGGTGCCGATTGCCACACCACGCAAACCGACGATGAAATTCGAAAAACTGCGAACCGGCTCATTCAAGACCGGCTCCACCGGTCCGAGATCCATCCCGACGCGTGGGAAGCGGTGCTGATTCGAGATCCCGCCGAAACGGAAGCAAAGCTCCAAGCCGTTGCTGGCGACCGGTATTCGTATCGCGAACTCGATGACTTCACAGATCTGATCGCGCGAACCGTTCAGGGAGCACCCGAAGTTGCAAAAATTGAACGTAAGGGCGTGCTTCCGGAACAGATCTTCCTTGATTATTCACAGCAGAGACTGGCTGAGTACGGCGTGAAACCTGCCGACCTGAAGAACATCTTAGGTGCGCGGAACGCAACGTTGCCAGGCGGAGCGCTCGAGGTCGGCCCGCAAAATATACTCATCAATCCGTCGGGGAAATTCGATAGCGAGCAGCAGATCGGCCAAGTAATCATCGGGACATCCGCCTCGGCTGCACACAGTCCTGTATACCTACGCGATTTGGTGGATATCTCCCGCGGATATCAAAGCCCGCCTCGTTACCTGAACTACTTCACCTGGAAAACGCCAGAGGGCCGTTGGCATCGCAGCCGCGCGGTGACTGTTGCCGTGCAAATGAAAGACGGTGAACAAATCAACGCCTTCGGGAAGAGTGTCGACCAGAAATTACTCGACCTTCGCCAATATCTGCCTGCCGATCTCATCATTGCCCGCACATCCGACCAGCCCCTGCAGGTCAAAGAAAGCCTCAGCCTGTTCATGGATGCGCTTTACGAGGCGATCATCCTCGTCGTCGTCGTCTCATTGATTGGATTCTGGGAGTGGCGATCCGCCGTTCTCATGGCAATTTCCATCCCGATCACGCTCGCCATGACCTTCGGGATGATGTACATCGTCGGCATCGATATCCAACAAGTATCGGTAGCAACACTGATCATTGCCCTGGGACTACTAGTCGACGATCCAGTCGTCGCCGGCGATTCCATCAAGCGCATGCTCGCCGAGGGGCACCCAGGCATCATCGCATCGTGGCTTGGCCCGACAAAGCTTGCCACTGCAATTCTCTATGCCACCATCACAAACGTAGTTGCCTATCTACCGTTCCTTCTTGTTACAGGAAACACTGGGGAGTTCCTGTATAGCCTCCCCATCGTAATGACCTGTGCGCTGGTGGCTTCAAGACTCATTTCCATGTCCTTTGTTTCCTACCTTGGCTATTACCTACTCAGGCCGACAAAAGAGACGTCAATCGAGGAACTGCGAAGCAAAGGACTGATGGGCTACTATTATCGGATCGCAAAAGTTTCAATCGATCACCGATGGAAATTTTTCATTGGCTCTCTCGCATTCCTGGTCATCGGAGCGGTCATCTTCGCGCATCTGAAATCAGCCTTCTTCCCTGAAGATGTCCAGTATTGGTCGTACATTGACGTTTGGCTCCCGAATGATGCCAACCTTGATGCAACCAATCAAACAGCTCGCGGTGCCGAGCAGATCATCCGCGAGGCGGCAGACGAATTTTCCCAGAAACATTCCAGTAACGCCCATCCGACGCCGTTGCTTCGCTATATCACCACCTTCGTCGGAGGGGGCGGTCCGCGTTTCTGGTTTTCCGCTTCCCCTCAGCTGCAGCAGCTGAATTATTCTCAAGTCTTAATTGAACTGACCGACAAAGAGGCCACCCCCGACTTCATCCGGGAATTGCAACCGCGACTTACCGCTTCTGTCCCAGGCGCCACCCTCGACGCGCGCCAGCTTCTTACCAACCCAGTCGACTATCCAATCGAAGTTCGCATTTCGAGCACCGCAGACGTTAGTGCGCAACAAGAAGGTCAGGACAACCGCACGTTACTCGCTTTGGCCGGAAAAGTAGAAGATATCTTCCGATCGATTCCATTCGCTACGCGCACGCGCAACGAATGGGGAGACCCGAACGCCCAGATCGCGCTCACCATCGATCCCGATCGCGCCAATCTCGCTGGCATCACGAATATGGATGTTGCAAATTCATCCGTTGCAGCAATGAGTGGAGTTGCAGTTACAGCGTTGCAGGAAGGCCACAAACAAATTCCGGTGGTCGCGCGGCTCAGGGTGGACGAGCGAGCCCGCATTTCCGATGTCCAAAACCTGTACGTGTATTCTTCGCAGACAAACACGAAAATCCCCCTTCTGCAAATTTCCAACGTCGAACACGACCTGGTGACCGGAAGAATCGTCCGCATCGAGCAGTTTCGAACGATCAACGTCCGTACATTCGCTACAAACGGACATTTGAGTTCGGAGGTTTTGAAGGCTGCGTTGCCGCAACTCAAGCAACTCCAGAACTCGATTCCGCCCGGCTACAGAATGCAGATCGGCGGCGAGTACGACAAAACCAAGAATGGGTTTAAGAATCTGGCCGTGGTCATGGCTGTTTCAACCTTTGCTATCTTCCTGGCGTTGGTCTTTCAGTTCAAGAACGGTATCAAGCCGATTCTGGTCTTGGCCGCGGCCCCGTATGGCATGGTGGGCGCATTTGGCGCACTCTGGATTATGGGCGAACCTTTCGGCTTCATGGCATTTCTCGGCGTGGCCAGCTTGATCGGGGTCATTGTCAGCCACTCTATCGTTCTATTCGATTTCATCGAGGAAAGACACATCGCCGGTGACGATTTCCAGAATGCTGTCATCGATGCCGGCATCCTCCGCCTCCGCCCCGTCCTTATTACAGTCTTTGCCACCGTCCTCGCGCTCTTTCCATTAGCAATACATGGCGGTCCGCTATGGAAGCCGCTCTGCTATGCCCAGATCGGAGGACTACTTCTGGCCACCCTCGTTACGAAATTGCAGGTGCCCGTTATGTATGCGATCTTCGTACTCGACCTTAAAATCTTGAAGTGGGAAACAAAAGCCGAGGCTCCGGCTTCAGGATCTCCGGGAACATCCGTGGGCGCCGGTCAGTTGGTGTAAAAGCCTCGGCGGTCACTCACGCGCCAACTCTGCATCGGCTCCACGGTTCCCTACTTCCCTATCTCGTGACCTGTGGATTCCAAATGAATTGGTTTCGAACGCTTCGCCCACAGCCGCTCGCCGGCACGCGATTGCTCGTTCTTGAAAACAGGCACGAATTTTTAGAGTCACACATGCGAATCTTTTTATTTCTTAACCATCGCCTCTTCGTAGTGAGCCTTCCCCATCAAAGCGCCGTCCTTCGAGTGCAATTCTTCGTTCAGAACGATGCGAACCGGACAACCCTGCGAACTCACCCATACGGTTCCTTTTTCGAAGCCATCAAGACCTAAGACGCTTTTATAGAGAGCCTGCTCGGTCGCCGTACCCCGCGCAGTGTCGATCGAATACTTGACAGTGGAATAGCCGTTCACACCTGGTTCTGCGCCTTCGTCAACCACGGCCCCAGTATTGCGAACAATCGCAAAAAGGCTGGACATGCGACCAATGGCCATGAGGTTAGACGAGACTTCTCGTGGCGCACCATGAAACGGTTGAGGCGTGGGCAGTGAACTATTCGAAAAAGTTCCGTCGATCTGTTGGGGGGTAACATCTGCGTCCTCTTCCCACGGGTTTTCGGATTCCACTCTGAAGGCGTAATGAAAAGACTCTGGCGGATTCTGGATGTGGCTCATGACACAGTTCAGATCGATATCCGGACCTGCGCTGTTCTTTGCGGACGCAACACTCCTTTGCTGTGATTCAGAGGTCGGAGCCGTCTTCGTGGGCGGGGCAGACTTGCAGCCCAACAGCGACACGAACGCCAACATCACTACGACATAATTTCTCGCGGGCATGGGTTTATAGTTCGGGCAACTCATTGATCTTTCCTCTGGGATTCGAGTTCTATAACGTCGCAGTGGCATCGAATCAACTCGCAGCTATTTTGGCGTGATTGCTATCTCCACCCGCCGATTCAGCGCTCTCCCGTTCGCAGTGGCGTTATCCGCGACCGGGCGACTTGCACCGAATCCTTGGGGAGAAAGACGGTTCACATCCACCCCGTGTCCTTTCAGCCAAGCGATGACTGAGGCGGCGCGGTTCTGCGAGAGTGTTTGGTTATGTTCGCTGTTCCCTTGATTGTCCGTGTGACCAGCGATTACCCAACGAGAATCAGGATGGTTCTTGATAAGCCCCAGCACGGATTCGAGTGCGGGAGTGCTGTCCGGCCTCAGTTTGGCGGAGTCGGTATCGAAATGGATGCCATAGACTGCAGCGGACCCGGTTTGCGCGATCGTCTTTTCAAGTGCAGACGTGCCATCATCGTGGTGGTGCAGGAGAATCTCGGCGTGCCCACTCTGCCCGGCCACGATATCTGCTGACACCGAGTTAGCATCGTAACCGGGCGCCACGGCCGTCGCGACCACTAAGCCTGCCGGCACGCTGCTCAGAGCGCAATTCCCACTTGCATCCGTGGAAGCAGACTGTAGAGCCGCACTTACGGTTGCGCCCTCGACGGGAGTGTTCTTGTCCCAATCCTTGACCGTAATTGCAACGGAAACCACGTACTGGAGTTTGTGCGGATTCACGAGAATGCGTACGAAATCGACGGCGTATCCATCTTGCGCATGCGTGGTGGGATCATCGATCAAGAGCTTCGCGGTGCCAGACTGCAATAACGGAAAATATTCCGGCAGTAGATTGACCGAGATCAGCTTCCCGATTGGCCCAGTTTGCTCAAGCGCGTTTACGGTCTGTTCGAGGCTGGGGATGCGAGTGCCATTCAAGCTGGCCTGAAAATGCGAATGGAAGGAGGGCGCCTGGAAATCATCCACGAAAATCTGGATCAGCACCGCATCGATCTTGGCAGGCAACGCGCCCATAGGAATTACGATCGGCTGTGGCATGGAATCCTGGCGGTTTTTGCATGGAGCCGTCGAAGCATTTTCCTGACATGGAGCCAGAATCGTGCGGGTATAGCCATCGCCGGCAAACGGATTCGCCGCGAAGTCACCCGCAGTTACGGACGAGCCCAGCAAGATTTGATCTGTGCCTTCCGGCACCCCGGGCTTCGGTGGCCAAGGAAAGGGATGTGCAGGAGTGGATTTGCCAGAGAACGGATCGAAGTTCTTGGGCCAACCAAATCCTAAATTGTTGATGTCTCCCGTGCGCACCACCAGATCTGCCTCTGAACCACCTTCCGTTCGCTCGTAGCGTAGAGCCCAGTCGTGTGCTTGATCTCCGTTTGACGCAACGGGAGCGGCCGGATCCCCCAAGTTCGTTGGTATGGCGTTCGCGGAAGGGGTGTCCGCAGAAGCAGACTGCACGGCGTTCATTGGCACTCCGGGTGTTGACAACGGCGTGGAATCAGTGGGCGAGGAATGGTTTTCGCGGTTTGATCCGGTCTCGCTTTTTTTGGTCGCGGCTTCAATCTTTTCGCTCTTTTGTTTCGCGCGATCGGAGCTGTGAGTACAGCTCCCCATCACCGCTACAAGAACGAAAACGGGCAAGCGCCAGGCAAGCGACAGCACTTTGACCAGCCCCGCTGCTGTACTCCGACGCTTATTTTTCTCCGCAGATGTTGACGTCTGGCTCACGCGTGACGAACTCCTTCTTCGCGAATACAACTTCTTTGTCGGCGCCCTTGATGCCCAGCAGATACGCATCCGCGCCGCCTTTGAACTCGAGCAAGAGGCGCGTTAGCTTGCAGGGGACCATCGAAAGAGATCCCGCGGCGGTCATGGTTCCGACAGCCACGGTCTGGACCGAAGCTGAGGCTTCTGTCTTGAAGCTCGGATCAATCTTCTTCTTCGCCCATTTCCCTGCAGCGGTCTTGGCGAGAAAGTCAGCCATGGTATCCGCCAGTTGTGAAGGAAAAGCTTCCTGCAGCACATCGATTGCAGACCCCGGACCGAGACTGAGAGTAATTTTCGGAGCTGCCATCCCAATCAGGATGCCGTGTGGCGCCAGTGAGGCCGTCGTAATGCGCTCGAAATTACCGCTGCCATTGACCGTACTGCTGGACTGAGGGTTCCCGCCTTTTACCTGAAACCCTTCGTCCCCGCTGTAAGTGAATTTGTATGATCCGCTGGCCGCTTCTTTCTTGGCTCCGAAACCCGGCTTCAGGATGAGGTTGGCGTTGATGGTGAGCATGAACGGAATGCCGGCAACCGGCATCGGAATTTTGGCGAGCGGCGGTAGCTTGATATTCGGCTTGTCGATACCGGCGGCGTCGCCCTCGCCGCGCGTGGCAGCGTAATCGACATTCATTTCGCCGTTCAGGTTCTTGGCTTCATAGGAAAAGTTGTCGAGGTTACCCGGAGAGATCTGGATGTCCGAAGAACTCACAAAATCCTTCACGAATCCTTTCGAAGAAACCATAACGCTCATGCCCTGGTATTCGCGGGACACCTTCAAAAACAACTCGAGCCGGTTTGCGCCGGGAGTTACACCGACCGAAGCGTCCCACCCATCCACTTTTCCCGAGTACGAAAGCTGGGTGCTTCCGGCGTACACCGTGCTCTCTGGTATCCACCACGTCGCAGCTTCCGAAGTTGTGGCGAGTTTCGGCTCGCTGATTCGTGCGAACAAAGAATTGAATTGGATCGGTGCATCCCACTTCAGGTGCCCTTGCTGAATGAAATCGGGCAATGCCGCGTAGTCGGTGCCGACGACGATGAACTTGTCTTTCTTGGCTACCACCAAGACTTTTTGCACCGCTATGTTTTCCAGGAAGAGTATCTGACCTTCATGCAGGTTCTGGATGCGTTCATCCGAATCATCGAAGACGAAGATGTTCCCATCGGAGCCGACACTCTTGAGAATGTGCCGCGTCGTTTTCTCGTCGATGCGAATGGTGTTTCCCGTCAGAGTTATGTCGGCAACCGTTCCCGGGAGTTCCCGAAGATCGTGGAATGACCGGGCCGCCGGCATGCTGTTCGACGTCGGTGGCGCGCTCTTCTTTAAACAGGCGACCAGCGCCATAATCGTGAATACACAGAAAACAAGCCTTAGTCTCATAATTGCCCGCTTCACCTGAATCGTGTGTGTCAGACCCTGAACTTCTATTCCGCCTCATCCGAAATTTGAAAGGTCCAGACCGCATCGAACATCAACCCGTCTCCTTGTGCTCGCGCCACATCGCCGCCCGAAAACTTCTTGTCTCGCGAACTCGGCCGCAGCACGACTGCATATTCGCCCGGCTGCAACTGAGAAGTGGGCGACACGTGGTATTTCCCTGCGGCCAGCTTTTCTGCGTGAGTTGGGACTCTCTCTTCAAGAAAGTGGGAATACATTTGCCAATCGGCGGCGGGACTGGAGCGCTCATCAGCTTTGCCCTGCGTTGCACCTACGATTCTGCACGTGTTCTGTGCCGGCGTGAGTTTCACGATTGCTGGTTCGTAATCATCGGCGGTGACGCCGATTGCGCGCGAAAAGTCCACGGCAAAACTGGGCGAGACGGTTTGCAGAACGTTGGTTGATGCGGGCGCTGGAACTCCCCACACATAGGTGACCGTCGGCGTGCGATGCGACAGAACACCTGCAAAGACGTTGCCTGCTTCCTGCACCGCCGAATTGCCGACCGCGGAATTCACGTGGGACGCGACGCCGTATGCGGCGGTGTTAATTCCACTCTGCATCGCTTGCGTGACGGCAGAGTCGGCCGCGAGATTCTTCATCGATGAAGGCTTCGTCTTGGTTTCGGCTAACTGCGTTCTCTCAAGAGGAAGCTCCCGCGCCTCCGCGCCGCCACTTGTGAGGTAGAGCTTGGGCATATGGGATTTGGAGATCGGAACTGTGCTGGACGCGTCCGGCGCCGATGCAGTGACCGGTACCGACGAAGGCTGAGGCGCGGCGCCTTTGCTCGACACGGCGATAATTGCGTTCAGCTCGTTTTCAGTCACGCCCGCTTTCTGCAGCCGGATCAGTTCAGTTGTGGACGTATTGAATTTTGACGTGTGCGACTGAATCGCCGACACCACAACCGTCTCCGGCATCTTGTTCTTGACCATCGCAATGATGTCGTCGTTGGTCATCGGTTTCTGCGATTGTTGCGCGGCCGCGAAAATCTGAATCAGCACAACCGTAGAGGTCATCAAACACACAATCCGTTTCCGCATTCGACCCTCATTTTCATTGCATTCCAGATCCTTATCGTCATCGTCTTCTTAAAATTGGCCTTTAATTGATGGCATGCGTTGGGATCGTTATTTCCCGGGCTTTCTCTCCACTCCAGTCCGAACTGAAACGATGAAATCCGTATTGAGCAATCGTGTGATACGTCGGTCCAACCCACGCGTCGGCCTGCATCGAATTCATGTTCCAGTTGTCGCCTCCCGAGCCGCCGGTGAATGTGTCGGAAAGGGATATGCTTTTGATCTGGTCCATGGTTACGGCGCGGTTCAAAAGAACTTCTGCACCTTTCGTGCTGCCATCCGGCCACCTTTCGCTGTGATTGACGTTGGGCTCGGATTGAGTTGTGCCGTCGGCGAAATGAATCGTGATGTCCAGGTTGTCCTTGCCCCCGCGGAGATCGTCATTTCCCGTCAAGAAGGTGAACGCGATCTTGCTGACCAGATTCCCCGCCGGGCATGCGACCCCCGGTTGGGCATTGACGTCGAGCGATGGATAGCTGCCTGTGAACCTGTGAAAGCCAAAGGACGCGATAGGCACATTGATTTCTGTTTCGCGCCCGAATGCCTGAAACTCCGCCATGTCCCAGTTGTCTTCACTCTTGATCCCTTGCATCGCATAAATCGGTGCAAGAGCTGGACCAGCCGGCGTAGCGGTCGCTCCCGCGGCTCCCGCGGAAGGAGGGGTGTATCCGGCTTGCGCCGAGTGCACCAAGCGAATCAGTTTGATCATGTTTGGTGCGATTGGCTGTTGTAGCGGAACATCTACAACGTTCTGACTGTTATTTCCCCAATTCGCGCCATGGTTCACATTGTTAGCAACCTGCATGCTGCCGTTCGCAAGATGCACCTCTACGTTTAGGTTGTTCTGGCCGCCGCGAAGATCGTCGTTTCCCGTCCGGAATATGAGTTGCAGGTCACTTATGGCACACCCTCCGCCCACCGTCGTGATGCGTTGAGGAGTGAGGGTGCCCCGTGTGTCCGGAGTGATAGTTCCAGCGGCAAGCGTGGTCCTCGGTGGGAACGGCTGCGGATTCAATTCCACCTTGCCCGCAGGCGTGGTTGTGCCCGGCGCGAGTAGTGTGGGTGGTTTATTTCCTGGCCCGCCTCCGGTTA
>Ga0126371_10000085_pt1 | contig 64857 bp, 63 predicted proteins | sample PanSoiMetaPlot_4_FD_110145 | JGI IMG/M metagenome (GOLD analysis project Ga0126371, IMG submission 110145) | Tropical forest soil microbial communities from Panama - MetaG Plot_4 | ecosystem: Environmental > Terrestrial > Soil > Tropical forest > Bulk soil | place: Panama | collected 2016-02-17
ACCCGATTATTTCGACCGTCTCAACCAGCGGCACATCACGAACGTCCTCGTGAGGAGGTTAGAACGGCTTGGTCACAACGTCATTCTTCAGCCCGCAGCGGGAGTGTTTTCGTAGGAGTAGCAGCGAGGCCGTGCGCGAGTGCCGCATTTTACTTTGGGGGGAAGCCCGCGAAGCGCATCTCCCAACTTCGCTCGGCACAAAAACAAGCCAAACATAAAGCTTGACGCTGAGCTGAGACTCGGGTAGCACGTAAGAAGAGGATGAGGCGGGAGAGATCAACGGGAGGGTGACAAGAGTGGCGCATCGCACCGATTGCCAATCACTGATAATTCATTGTTATTCACTGTTACTTTTCCGCTCGTCTCAGAAATCCCTTGTGTTTATCCAAGTTTCGCCGGCAGAAAATAATTCGCTGTTATTTTCGCTGTTACATTCGCTGTTATTTCCCGGATCAGCGAATTAACAGTGAATTGGTGGAACTCACCAAATCGCGTAAGTCCAACCGCTGCCGTTTCTCTTTTTGTACTGATCAGATGATCGAGTCCACACACGACGCGAAACCGAACGAGGCGAAGCTTCATTCCTTCCTCTCCGATCAACCGCAATGCTGGCCGGCGCTGCTTCTGGATTCGTGGAAAGATACTTACGCAACGGTCCACATGTGGACCCAGATTGTGGGAAAAGTTCGGCTGCGGCTTACTCCGTTAATCAATCATTGGTGGAATGTTCCTTTATATGTGACGGCTCGGGGTCTCACTACTTCACGGATTCCGTATGGCGAGAGGTCCTTTGAACTCTGGTTCGACTTCATACGGCACCAGCTTGTGCTCGAGACCAGTGACCAAATCTTGAAATCACTTCCGCTCGCACCGCGCTCGGTCGCCGACTTCTACGACGAGTTCATGAAGATGCTTCGTTCTGCGGGGATTGAAGTCAGGATTTGGCGCATGCCGGTTGAGATTCCGAATCCAATTGCCTTCGATCAGGATCGAGTACACGCATCGTACGATTCCAAATCGGTCGAAAAGTTCTGGCACATTCTGCTGTCGGTAGATTCCGTCTTAAATGAATTCAGATCAGGATTTATTGGAAAGTCCAGCCCTGTACATTTTTTCTGGGGGAGCTTCGACCTCGCCGTCACCCGTTTTTCCGGCAGGCGAGCACCAGAGCGTCCCGGCGCAGACGCGATCACTCGGGAAGCCTATTCTCATGAGGTGAGCAGTGTCGGCTTTTGGCCGGGCGGTGGAGAGGTCAAAGACGCAGCATTTTATTCCTATGCGGCACCGGAACCGCAGGGCTTTAAGGAAGCGCGCATCGAGCCAGGCGCTGCCTTTCACCACAAGCAGCTCGGCGAATTCCTGCTCATGTATGAAGACGTCAGGACATCCAAATCGCCTACGAAATCATTGCACGATTTTTGCCAGAGCACCTATGAAGCCGCGGCCAACCTCGGCAAATGGGATCGCAATGTGCTTGAGAGACACCACGCAAACCGTACTTAACGCCTGACGGCCACAACGGCAAAGCATGTCCCAGCCGAAGAACTAAAAAAAAAGGAAAGGATGAAACCCTTTCCTCTCATGAATCCCAATGATTCTCACCGGGGACAGCCGGCTCGAACTTGTTCCAGGTGCCGGCGTTTCTTCTCCGCCTGTCTGCTGTGCTCACCATGACGTTGAACGGCCTGTTGAAGGTGCATCTCCGCGGTGCGAATACGTCGTTCGCATCGGTCTTCAGCCGCTGCCGTGACGCTTCCTGCTAGTAGCAAAGCAGCGAAACCCAACAGCGCAGCCTTATGAAACAGCCGATTGTGCATGGATCCTCCGGCGCTTAGAACACAGCCTCCGAGTATTCGTTTCGCGAAAAAGTGAGAATGAGCATTGCTTGACCTGGCACACACTCTGTCGAGGAACCAATTAGTATCGGAATGGAGGCATCGTCCTGCATGTTTACCTCGCGGCCCATTGGATTTGTACAAAGTCCGTACAAGAAAACGAGTGAGATTCCAAAAGGTCCCGGCGCGAAACATGAGGCGGATGGGGTGCTCAAGATCCTGCCGGAGTTCGAGCCGGGGCTGACGGACATCGAAGGCTTCTCGCATCTGTACGTTCTCTGGGAGTTCGATCGGTCGGAAGGGTTCGAACTATTCGCTGCGCCGCCCTTTGATACACACCCGCATGGTGTATTTGCTACTAGATCTCCGCGACGTCCGAACCCGATTGCACTGACGGTCGTCGAGCTGCGTCTTCGCGACGGGGGAGACTTGCGGGTTCACGGAGTCGATATGCTGGATGGCACACCGATTCTCGACATCAAACCTTATTTATCGAGCATACCGCCAGAAAAGCTGCGCCGTGGATGGCTAGTCGAAGTTGAAGCCCGCCAGAAATAGCGGATGCTGGTCGTCGCCGCGATGGCGACAAGCCATGACGCGATGACCACTTCGTCGAATGACAATTTCGTTACTGATGATTCCTCGGGAATTCAATTCCTACACCAATCCGTATTTTTATGTCCACGGGAGCACGCCCCTAAACGGAGATGGGCCCATAGTGGCAAAGGAAGGCACCAATGCCGCTATGGAAGCTCGCCCGATAGGCACAGCGGCTTCGGTTGTCAGATTCGGCATCCAGATCTGTTGAATACCAGCGCCCGATAGTGAAGAAGAAAACAGTCGGCGGTTCGAAGCCCCGACCAAGCCAAAGACAGGACGTCGTAACTTAACCCATCCAAACTCCTGCATGGTCGGGTTCCAGTCAGGCTTCACTCCAAGCCCGCTCTGCGCGACCGACCTAATCGGGAGATCACTATCGTGCGCCGCCCTTCCAATTTCTACGAATGTCTCATGGTCAATCCACGAATCCGAGACGACTCTGTTGCCGGGAAAGAAAGGATCGCTGACCAGTTCGGAACTGACCATACTGAAGTTCCAGGCCTGCGGCGACAGAAATCTATACAGATCAGTTCCAGCCGGAAAGAGCGTCGGATACGCGATTCCCCAGAATCGTTTTCGAATGTTTTGAGGCGCCGTTTCGAATCTCAGATTTGAGTTGAGGACTTCGAGCGGGCTTGACATAGACCACTCCTCACTTGATCTGGCAATGGTTCAGACGAGGGATGACAGAAACCGTATTACGCGCATTAGCGCGTGTCAAGGCGCGTTGTTAGCCCGATTTCTTTTGCTGCGCCTCGGCAAGAAAAACTGCGGCACCGTGTACTATTACGTCGGTCAATGACTCCCTGCGCGTGGTTGTGATGGACGTTTTGTTCCTGAGTGGCGACTGCAGACGCCAACATCGCCTACTCATTGGCGCCGTTCCACAAAGTTCGTACGGCCTGACAAGAATTCTTATGCATCTTCGAGTATGCAAGCGCACGCAAACATTCGTCTTTTCGGTTTGGCTCATCTTTCGATAGTGATTAGCGTCCCGGTTTGCGCGGCCGGACTGGCCTGGATCGGGCGCCGCAAGCCTGCAATTGCAAGATGGATCCGCTTCACGATTGCCGCACTGCTCACCTTCAACGGGATATGGTGGTACTGGTATCGATTCAGTGCGCTGCGCGTGCGCCTTCCACAAGGCTTGCCATTAGAACTCTGCGACATTTCTCTTTGGCTCACGATTTATTCATTGGTGCGATTGCGGCAGCGGAGTTTCGAACTCGCTTACTACTGGGGACTGGGAGGAGCCGCTATGGCGACGTTGACTCCCGACCTGCTCGCGCCATTATCGAGTGTTTCCTCCATCAATTTCTTTGCCCGGCACGGCGGGTTAATCGTCGCGATCTTATTTCTGCTATGGAGCAGACTCGTTTGTCCCCGCCCACGCTCCTGGCGATTTGCATTTTGTGCGCTGAATCTATATGCCGTGCCAGTGGCTCTTTTTGATTTTCTTTTTGGCACGAACTATCTATACCTCAGGAACAAGCCTGCCTCGGCATCTCTGCTCAATGCCATGGGAACATGGCCGCTCTACATATTCAGTGCCGACGTGCTTGCCTTGCTGATGTTTCTCGCGATGGCAATTCCATTCAGGGAACCGTCGACAGGCATTCAGTCTCATTGAAATTCGAACGTCCACGCGTCACTTTGTCCCAAGTTTTCGCCATAGTCACGGCGCGCGTGTATGAAGACTGTGATTCCGGCTTGATTAGCCGTTTCTCCCGTTATACGCTCCATCACGATGCGGTTCCGAATCGATGAAGCCGTCAACGTCCTGGAGCGAACCCCCGCGGCGATGTATGCGCTGCTCGCGGGCCAATCGCGCGCGTGGCTCGATTCGCGAATCGAGCCCGCATCGTTCAGCCCTATGGACGTGCTTGGTCATCTGATCTTTGGGGAAATGACGGATTGGATTCCTCGCGCCCACCTCATCCTCGAATGCCAGGCATCTCGTCCATTCGAACCGTTCGACCGCCGAGGCTTCGTGACGTTGATCGAAGGCAAGTCTGCCGACGACCTCCTTCGTCAATTCGCCGAGTGGCGCAGCAAAAACATCGAGATTCTTCACTCCTTCGTGCTGGATGATGAAAAACTCGATCTCCCTGGCCTTCATCCCGAGTTGGGAAGAGTTACGATGCGCCAGCTCCTGGCTACGTGGGTGGTCCATGACTTGAACCACCTTGGGCAAGTGATGCGCGTCATGTCCAATGAGTACCGAGACGAAGTGGGTCCCTGGCGGGCCTATCTCTCTATTCTTAATCGCGGTTAGGTCGTATCAGGACAGAAAGCTCAAGAGACTCAGTCGTAGTAGCCGTCTCGCGTTTGTACGATGTCGTTCTTGTCTTTCGCAGCGAGGTGGATCTTGTGATAGCCGGATGTTGTTCCGCTGCGATCGGGTGTGTATCCGATGTTGTATTGATTGCGAAGCTCTTCCTGGATTTCAGAATAGATCTGATCGATCGGCTGCTTTTTGGAAATCTCGAACATGCGTCCACCGGTTTCTTTCGATATGCGTTCGAGGATTTTCTTCCCATCTTCGCGTGACTCCTGTGGATAGCGTCCCGGAACACCACCGGGACGGCCCATTCCTCCACGACCCCATCCGCCGTGCCGACCGCCACCAGAGCCGCCGAAGTTGCCCGGTTCCTCTCCCTTGAAGTAAATGCCGTAGATGAGCGTATTGGCACGCTGCGCGGATTCGATTGCCGAGTTAAGCGAGGTTTTGCTGCCACGGTCGTCACCGTCGGTCAGAAGGATGAGAGCCTTACGTCCTTGCTGCTTTTGCATCAGCTCGTCGGACGCGAGAAGGATTGCGTCATAGAGCAGCGTACCTCCGCCGCCATAGTGATGATGACCACCTCTCCCACCGCCCGGATATCCGCCACCAGACGATCCACCAGAGTTCGAGTCGTCAGTGCGCTGAGTAGGTGCGATTTCCTCCATCGCAGAAGCCAGCTTCTGTTTCGATGACGTAAGATCCTGAAGCAACTCGACCTCACGATCAAAATGAATCACAAACGCCGCGTCTTTATCTTCACGCACGATTTGATCGAGGAAACTGCTGCTCGCGTTGCGCTCGTCGGGCAGGGCCTTTAGCGTGCTCATGCTCGTATCAACGAGTAATCCGAGTTTGAGCGGCAGGTCAGTTTCGCGGGTGAAGTATTTAATCGTCTGCGGGCGCCCATCTTCTTCCAGGGAGAGATCATCCTTCGAAAGGCTGTTAAGGATCTGCCCATGCTTGTCGCGTACAGTAGCGAGCAAGTTAACTACTTTTACGGTAGATGAAAAGGTAGGCCTGGAGGGTTGAGAGTTCGTAGGCGGGGAGGAACTACTGCCGTCGCCGTTTTGGGCAAAAGCAACTTGCAACAAGGCGCCAGAAATCAGGCAGACTAAGCTGGCAGAGAGCCACTTTTTGCAAGGCAGCACGTGGGAGGGGAAGCGAAAGCCGGGCATCGTGAGTTCTTCGCAGGATTAACCCCGCGTAGGGAAGAAAGTCGCCCTGATTTCTTTGAAAAGACCCCGCACTGCAACCCACCTCGCACTGGAGTACTTCGCCCGTGGGACCGACGCCTCGATACCGCCCCACATGGCTCGTGGGCGGCTTCACAGAAAGCCGGAGAGCGGGTTAAAGTATCTGCGGAATCTTGAACTTTCACGTGCTAATCAAGACGTCAGCTAATCCTGGGCCGGGGCTTCTGCCGCGATTCTTTTCTGAGCAGTCACTTTCCTGATGAAAACGGAACCACGTTGGCCTGCCGTGATCGCCGTGCTGGCTGTAGGCGGAATCTACGTCGCAATTCCGGACTATCTCAGTCTGGGGCCACGCTGGCTTCTTTTGCTGGTGATGGTAATCCTGACGATTCCCATCATTGCCATGCATCGTGCCGGGCTGGCCGCACAGGCAAGATGGCTCGGCATATTCAGCAACTCCGTACTCACTCTCGATCTCATCTGGTCGGTAGTCTTGCTCGTCCAGGCACTGCCTGAGCACAAAGAACCTCCCGGTACCCTTTTGCGCAGCGCTGGCGGCTTGTGGATCTCGAACATTTTGGTGTTTGCGCTCTGGTACTGGAGGCTCGACGCAGGCGGTCCAGGGCAGCGTGAACGACGGGAAGGTCATCGCACTGAGGCATTCCTTTTCCCGCATTTCATGATGGAAGAGGTGGAGCGGCGTCAGGCCCAGCTCGCCAGATGGAGTCCGAACTTCGTGGACTATTTGTTCATCGCGTTCAACACCAGCACTGCCTTTTCTCCGACGGATACTGCGCCGGTAGCCCGCTGGGCCAAGGGCCTGATGATGCTACAGTCGCTGATCTCGCTGACCATCGTGGTGTTACTCGCTGCGCGCGCTGTCAACATCCTGTGAATTCCGCCCTCGCTCCGAATCGGCGGTTGTGGATCACCGGCAAGTTTTGACGGAGCCAGACGCAGCCGCGCTCACTCACCTTCATGCTGTTGAAACAAGCCTCTTCTCAGACGCTGCGTATCTATACACACGTGGACTTCAAATTGGTGAGAAACTGAGCCAAGGTCGTCTGCAGTGACTTCACTGAAGACCTGCCCGCACTGCGAGCAGTGTCCTCTCAACACTTTGGCATCGAGCGTGGAGTCTGCGATCAGAAAGCCTTTCGGCATGTCCGGATTATAAGAGAGTGCCGCAAGCACCCCGACGCTCGTAACCACTTTTACTATTACCAGAAGAGTTAGTTCCGCTGCATCGCTGGTAGGCAATAACCGGCTCGTCGAGGAGGGCTACTCTTTTCTCAAGCGAGTGTGGCAGGAAGACCGAATGTGGCATCGACGATTTCCACGAAGTTCCTCTCTTCACGGAGAATCAATCGCTTGCTTTGCGCCATCTCGAAATTCTCATGCGCTTCCTTGTCCGACTTGAGACGTGCGCGATACTGCTCGTACGAAGCCAGACTCTCAAACGCGATTAGCCCCCACGCGACATCGTTTGTGCCTTCGTGCGGAAGAAAATATCCAACGAGATGGCCGCCACATCTCGGAATAATGCGTCCCCAGTTTTCAGCATATTTCTTGAAGGCGTCGCGTTGAAATGGATCGATCTGGTAGCGGATAACGCAAGTTATCTTCATGATTGGTGTTTCCCTCCTGCTCGACGCACCTGATCCCACCGTTACCATCGCGGCCGCCACAAGCTGGATTACTTCACGTCTGTTCATCTGGCTCGTGGCCGGCATCGTCGATTGCATGCAAGCGAGTATCTGGATTGCCGAGCATCAACACTTCGTCTATCATCAAACTATGAATGCGGATCAGACCGACGCTGGTGTCGCGAGAGTTGCCTCCGCGATCGGAGAACCTGCGCGGGCTCGCATCCTCTATTGCCTGATGGACGGCCATGCGCGGACCAGCACCGAGCTTGCGATCGTGGCAGACGTCAGTCCTTCCACCGCGAGCGTGCACTTACACCGACTGCATACTGAGACTCTGGTGAAGGTGTTTTCCCAGGGGAAGCACAAGTACTACAGTCTTGCCGGGAGGAACGTAGCCAGGGTGCTTGAAGGCTTGAGCGTGCTGGCGAGTGGCTCAGTTGGCACATTCGTGCCAACCACGCCCAATCCACTACGCGCCGCCCGCACTTGCTATGACCATATGGCTGGGACGCTCGGTGTCTCACTGCACGATCGGCTGAAGGCACTCGGTTGGCTCTCGAGCTCTTCCAGTGGACGGGACAACGAATACGACCTTACAAAAGGTGGAATTGCTGCTCTCAGCGCTCTTGGCCTCGATGTAGAGGGAACTCGTGCGCTACGACGTCGCTTTGCATATGCATGCCTGGATTGGAGCGAGCGGCAACCTCACTTGGGCGGAAGTTTAGGAGCAGCCCTGTTAAACCTGGTTGTAAAAAGACGGTGGGTTACGCAGGACCTTGATAGCCGGGCCCTCTCCATTACAAAAACTGGACGCCGCGAGCTACTCTCCCGATTTGGGATTCACGCCTGAATAGTAGATGTTGCATCGCACTCGGCAAATCATCCAAACTTTCGCAAATTTTCTCAGTGATCCCCAAACGCACCCTGGCCGCACCTCTCCTCTGGGACGGCTGGGAGGCTCACTACCACATCATGCACTACGAAGGAGACCGTTCAGCGGATACGAATTAGGGATAAGGATTGAAGGTGGCGGGAGACACCCAAGGTCTGGCGTACTTTGGCGTTGGAATTGGTTGTCACTGTCAGTGACTGTTCTGATGTAATTGTCTTGCGCCTAGAAAGTCGAGACCGTCTTGCCCGCACCCAATCGTCCTACCGTGTCAGCTTTGCTAAGCGATTACGCCGAGAAGCTTCACCAGATTGAGACATCCCTTGCAGCGCTGGCGAAAAGTGCCGGCCGACATAGTGGAATTGTTGCGCACGTTGCGTCCAGTGTTGGTACTGCCTTTTCCATAGCTCGCTCTGCCTCGGTGGTTGTCTACTCCATAGAAACTGCACACCCGGCATGTCGCGTTAAGCCGAATAACAACCAGGAGGCGCTGGCTCGTGCTGGATAATTTCGATGATCTCTCCGGGAGTCTGACCAACTAATTCCCAGAACGGCAGATACAGATTGTCATTCTGATCATGACAGCCACACGCGCGCAGAGCGGCAAAAGCAACATCTAATGGCATCTGCAGCCTCGCGTTCAAGAGTGGACCGACCGTCCCCATGCGGGTACTGGAAGCTTCCCCATGATGCCCCTTGTCTTTCAGACGCGCACTACTTGCTTGAACTCGTGTCGCGCCAAGGACCGAGCTGCCAAGGCTTCCTTTGCCGCGAACACATTCACAAGGCGTGGGAGTTTGGACAACGAACCCTACACGAAAACTTCCCTGAGGACGACCTGAAGCTTTCGGGAATACATCTGACACCGGTCCTCGAGATACCCGAGGAGCGCGGCGAGGGGGTAACTGGAAACGAATAGAGACTACTCATTACTCCGTCCCAGCCCACTGAATCGCGTTGAAAAGCAGTTTAAAGGTTCCTTCAGTTTGAGCCCGGTTCTGCACCCGGAACCCGAGCAAGGCGATCTTTCCCTTCCCATAAGTGAGGCTGACCGCTGCAGCGTGCCGTACCAGGCGATCCGCTCCGTTGATCCAACCGGAAAGCAAGATGTCCTCCGAGTCCGTGGGATACCACGCGACGACCGAGCGCTCGATGTCCGCTCCAGGAATCGTGGTCTGATACGCAATCGGCTCATTCACAAACGCCGCAGCCTCGTCGGGCATTCCATAAGCGATTGGATTCTTCGGATCGAGATTGATGCGCAACAGAGAGCCGGGAGAAGAAAATTCTTCCGGACGCACGCGTGCCAGCACATTCCGGACCGGAAGATTGAATTCCTCGATCGGCAGCTCCCCTGAAGAAGCAAGAGTGATTAGCGTTCCGCCTCCTTCGACAAAGTCTTTCAGGGCTTTTACACCTTCTTTGCCGATGCCTCCGGCATACTCGGGCGGTAACTCTTCGAAGTACTCCGCCGGATTACCATCCAGTGGCTTGGGTTTGCCTTCAACGATCACATTCTTTTCCATATCGGGAAGAATGATCGCGTCGTAGGAGGCATTTAGATTGCCCGCCTTCATCGCCTTATTGTCGATATTTTTCAGGTTAAAGTCGTATTGCTCGAGCAGCCACCGCGTCCAACCTTCATCCATCGATGCGCTCCACGGCTTGTAGAGTCCGACGCGTACTTCTTTCACCGAAGCTGTTGGAACATGCGGCTTTGGGTCCAAGCCGCGAATGACAACGTGGTATTTCGCAGCAAGTTGCTGCAAGTTGTTTGATGGCTGGATGAGTAGGGTGCCCGGAGCAAATTGGGAGCCGTTGGCTGTGAATCCTTCCTTCGCGATCGAAACCGAATCCTTTGCCTTCAAGGCGGCGTTCAACAGGCGAATGCTGTTGTTGGTTTGCGGTGAGAGCGCGTAGACCGGGCTTCCTCCTTCTATTCGTCCTTGAGGCCAATCGGAATCGCTGATCTTCCGCGCTCCCTTGGATTCTTCTGGAGGCAGGACCTCCTTCGTGACCTCCACGCCCATCAACAGCGGCAAGGTCCAGGCCGTCACGTCGTAGGGCCGCAAGGGCGGTTGTCCGACCGCCACGCGCACTTTGGGGTAGCGCTGGCGTCCCAGCAGTTCGCCGACGAAGCGTCCATATGGCTGCGCCGTAGGAATGAGAAAGTCCTTCCCATTTTCGGAAACCAGTACCACGGCTCCGTGATCTTCGAGAAGATGCGCCAGTTTCGCCGCCGTCACTGGATCACGTTGGTCGCGATGGATGCGCCAGAATTCATCCGGCTTGCCATCCTTGACCTGCTCCATCGCCATCTCTTCCGTTCCGCGCAGAAAATCTTCGCGGTGATAGGTCGCTGTCTCAAGAATCGCGTCCGAGGCGATGCGCTCGTAGTCCATGATGTCACGCAACCGCCAGGTGCCTCCAACCCATGGATTGGGGAAGTTGGCAGTCTTCATGTAATCAATCAGGCCTTTGCCGCCTCCCGAAAGTTCCGTTGGGGACAGGGTGATCGGCGTTGCAATGCGCGCGGAAGCTGCCTCGGTCAGCAGTCCGAAGATGTTCTTGAACTGCGGCGTGCCTTCGGTGGCTCCGGGCCAGTACTGGTCATAGACATATCCGTATACGACACCAGGTTTGTGCTGCTGCTCGAGGCGCCACGCCATTGTGGATCCAATGACGTTGATGCCTCGCCACATCAGCGGACTCACCGAAGTCGCGATCGGGTCGGTGTAAGGTGGCACAAAGAGTCGCGGGCCAACGGAGCCCATCTGGTGCTCGTCAAGCCAGATTTGTGGAAACCACTCGTGATAAGCGGCATGCGTCATCGCCCGCGTTTCTTTTTGCGTGAGCATGTACCAGTCGCGATTGTCATCGTGGCCTACGTAAGCATGGTAGAGCCATGGCATACGCCCGCCTTCGTACTTGGTCCCGACGTACTTGCGATACCAGTCGGTGACCATGATCTGTCCGTCAGGATTGAGCGACGGCACCAGCAACAAGATGACGTTGCTCAACCGGCGCAGCGTTTCAGGATCGTCCGCGGTTACCAGCGCATGCGCCCACTCCATCGCCATCTGCGACGACCCGATTTCGGTGGAGTGGATATTGCAGGTCACCAGAAGAATTACTTTGCCGTCGCGAACAAGGCCATCAATTTCCTGCTCCGAGCGTCCGCGAGGATCGGCGAGCTTGCGCGCGATATCCTGATATTTCGCCTTGTTCTGCAGATTTTCCTTCGTCGAAATCGCCGCGAGGATGAACTCGTTGTTCAGCGTGGTTGAGCCCATGTTCTCGACCTGAATCCGCGGAGACTTCGACGCCAAGTACTTGAAGTAGGAAACGATCTCGTGATAGTCGGCAAGCTTGCGGTCTGCGCCTACTTCGAAGCCCAGGAACTGCGAGGGTGTCTGGATTTTATCGGTGGAAGCTTCCGGCTTGGGACTCGCAAGCGACGTGAGGCTCAGGAGCGAACACACTAGAAGAACGTGGAGGCTGATTTTGAAAGATTTCATAGGAACTCGCTTCGTTGAATCAGATGGAGCCGAGGCTCGGATTATTTGGGAGCAGATTATAACGTGACTTTCCTTTAGAGACGCAGCATGCTACGTCTTTGGCACGTTAGCCGCGGCTCCACTCGTCATGCCTGCTGCGCCCAGCACCGCGCGTTTGGCAAATACGCGAATTATCTCGCGACGATATTCAGGAGTAAGCAACGATGTCGTGAGCGGCTTGGCAATCTTCGCGGCCAGCTCGCCGACAACGGCGGCCGCATGCTCGTTGAGCGCCTTGCCTGCCAGGGCATGGCTCGCTTCCTTTACCAGCAGGGGAGCCGGATTCACCCCCGTAATCGCAACCCGCGCATCCGTGATGGTGCCTTGGGCGTTTTTCTTAAGCGCCGCGGCGACTCCGGCGAGGGGGTAATCGATCGATCCTCGTAATCGGAGCTTTTGATACACGCCAGCGTATCCAGCCATTCGTTCTGGCAGGAAGACGCGCGTCAGCATCTCGTTCTTCGCGAGCTTCATGCGCGCGTCGCCGACGTTGGTGTAGAAATCGGCCAAAGGAAGACGGCGCTTGCCGGTTGGGCCCGCAATCTCCAGCTCCGCTTCAAGACATAACAAGGCAGCAGGAGAATCTGCTGAAAACGCAGCCCAGCACTTCTTGCCCCCGGGCGCCACATGGCAGAGATCTCCATCCTTCTTTATGCAGAAGCCGCAGGACCTGCGCCAGGTAAGCGACTGGTTGTACCAAAGACAGCGTGTATCGAGACAGATGTTGCCGCCGATCGTGCCCATATTGCGTAGTATCGGCGAGGCCACGGTCGCGACGGCCTCGCGCAACACGGGATAACTGCTTCGAATGAACTCCGAATCTTCGATCGTGCTGAGGGTCACGAGTGCGCCGATCTCGGCACCGTATCCCGGAATGGAACGGATGGTCTTCAACTCCTCAATACCGCGAACATCGAGCAGATACTTCGGCGTGAACAGTCGCTGCTTCATCGAAGGCAGCAGGTCGGTGCCACCGGCGATGATCTGAATGTCAGGCGTGTGTTGGGAAAGATAGCCGATAGCAGCTTCGATCGACCGCGGGCGCAGGAGTTTGAATGGTGAGAGGCTCAAGACTGGGTCCCATCAAGCATGGTCATCTGAACGACCGACGACATCAGTCGTTCCCGCTGCCGGTTCGGCGGTCGGTCCTGAGCGCGCCGGGTCCGCCGGATGACGCATCGGACCGCGTCCCTTAAACCATAAACTGCCGCCGTGTTCACGAAATTGTCTGGCCTTTACCGCGCCATTGGTGCCCCGAAAATCTGCTTTTTGTGCATCATTTCGTGCCGTAATTGCCGCTAAAACGCGGTCTGGAGTGAACGGAGCTTCCCTTAAACGCACGCCAATAGCGTCGAAAATGGCGTTGGAAATGGCGGGAATGCAGGCCGCTAGCGATCCTTCTGAGGCTTCTTTGGCGCCGAAAGGGCCCTCGGGATCGACACTTTCGACGATATAAGTAATGACTTCAGGCGATTCAACCGCCGACGGAGACTTGTATTCGAGCAGCCCAGGGTTCATTAGCAAGCCGTCTTTCCAGACCATTTCCTCCTGCAAGGCTTGTCCTAGGCCCATCCAGACGGAGCCAATGACCTGCCCTTCGACGCTAACGGGGTTCAAAGCACGTCCGCAATCGTGCGCGGCCCAGATCTTATGGACGGTAACGACGCCGGTTTCCTCGTCCACACTGACCTCTGCGACCTGAGCAGAGTATGAATAAGCAGGCGAAGGACCGACTCCAGCACCCTTGTGCTTGCCTCCGCGGGCTTCTGGAGGCGGCGCATAAGAGCCTGTTCCCGTAAGCGCACCGCTGAAATCGATGGCCGCAACGACGGCTTCCTCGAACGACATCAGGTCTTTAGGGCCCTCATCTTTCCGCTTTTGCTGCATAGAATGGCGCAGAATCTGCCCTTCAACGCGTCCCGAGACAGTAGTTTCAGTGGTTGGAAGCACTGAAGCAATACCGATCTTGTTCACCATGTCGTCGCGCATAACAACATTTTGCGGCGCGCAGTCCATCTTCCGTGCCGCCGCAGCCACTATTTTTTGCTTTACATCTTCTGCCGCACACCTCGCCGCGTTGCCATTCATGAACGTCACTCGGCTCGAATAAGAGCCAATATCGACCGGTGTGAGGTCAGTATCGGCCGCGACCACTTTCACTCGTGCCAGCTTGCAGCCGAGCACTTCAGCCACAATTTGCGCGATCATCGTGTCGGATCCCTGGCCAATATCCGACGCTCCGGTGTACACAACCACGCCACCGTCGCGATCGATCTTGATATTGACCGTCGAATGCGGCATATCGGAGCGGATAATCGAGTTCGCAGCGCCGCTAACGTAGTGGCTGCAACCCATGCCGAGACCGCGCCCTGGGCCTAACTTCCCTTTTCGGGAGGCCCATTGGGAGCCTGCAAGCACCTTATCGATGCACTCCGGAAGTCCGTAACTCAGCACACGAAGCCCATTGACGGTGATACAAGGTGGCTTGAGCAGGTTCACTCGGCGAATCTCAGCAGCGTCCGTATGGATCACAGCAGCCAATTCGTCGAGCTGCGATTCGAAGGCAAAACGGACGTTTACTGTGCCATGTCCGCGCATGGCTCCACATGCCGGCTTGTTTGTAAGCACGCGGTATCCGTCGTAGCGGATGTTGGGGATGTCGTATAAGGCGCCTAAAAGCGCCCCGGAATAGAGAATTGTGACTACGCCGTAGGAGCAATAAGCGCCGCCATCCTGAATTACCCGGGCCGCAACTGCGGTAATTCTGCCGTCTTTTCTCACGCCCGTTTTGAGATCGACGATCGTGCGCGGCCGTCCGCGATGGGCCCAAAAGACCTCTTCCCGCGTGTACGTGATCTTGACCGGAGCTTTGGCTTTACGCGCAGCAACCGCCGTGATAATTTCGAGCGGAATAATCTCGCTCTTGCCGCCAAAACCGCCGCCTACAAGCGGCTTAATGACGCGAATCTGAGCCATCGGCATCTCCAGGACGATGGAAAGCTTGTGCTGGAGGTAATACGGAACCTGCGTTGACGACCAAACCGTTAGTCGTCCCGGTTGCCCGGTCTGGGAATCGAACTCGAAACTCGCCAGTGTCGAGTGCGGCTCCATGGCCGCATGTGTCACTTCGTTCGCGAGATATCGGCCTTCAAGAATATATGCTGCTTCACGAAATCCCTGGTCGGGATCGCCGAAAACGTGGTGGTAATCCTTCTCGATGTTGTGCAGTTTTTCCGGATGAATGAAGTCCGATGTCGCCTTCATCGACTCTACCGGATCGAAATATGCCGGAAGTGGCTCGTATTCGACGTCGATGAATTCAAGCGCCCGCTCGGCAATCGACTCTGACTCAGCAACGATGCAGGCAACGTTGTCACCGACGTAGCGAACTTTGTCCACGGCGAGTGCCGTTTCGTCGTGTCCGACGGGAAGAATTCCGTACTTGTTAGGCGCGTCGTGGCCAGTGACAACGGCAACCACGCCGTTGAGAGCCAGCGCACGTGTTGCATCGATGCTCTTGATCACTGCATGCGGATACGGCGAGTGCAGGATCTTGCCGATCAGCATGCCGGGAAGAGAAAGATCGTCAGCGTACTTCCCTGCTCCGGTCGTCTTCCCGGCGGAGTCGATGAGCGCTACCGGCTTTCCGATGACTGAGAACTCTGCCATGGTTGTTATCGTCGCGCAGCGGCGATTCCTTCCTGCTCAGCGCGAATGGCCGCTTTGATTGCCTGATACATCTGCGTGTAGCCGGTACAACGGCAGAGGTTGCCGCTTAGGGCCTGCCGCATATCTTCGTCGCTGGGATCTGGATTGCGCTCTAGTAGAGCCTTTACGGTCATGATGAAACCCGGCGTGCAATATCCACACTGCGCACCTCCCCAGTCCCCGTACGCCTTTTGGATCGCTGCCATCGCGCCGTGCTCAGCCACACCTTCTACCGTTGTGATCTCGGCCGCGTGTCCCCCATCGTCGGCGGAGAGTGAGGCGGCGATCATCGTGCAGGAGAGCATCGGGATGCCATCGACCAGCACGGTACAGGCTCCGCATGACGAGTCGTCGCAGCCGCGCTTCGAGCCGGTGAGCTGCAGGTCCTCTCGCAAAGTATCGAGCAGTAGCTTCGAAGGCTCAACAGCAACCTCACGCCGTCGGCCATTCACACGCAACTCGATGAGCTCTTTTCTCATTACGCAAACTACTTAGCATACATCGCTTCCAGCTGGATCTGTGGGTGCCGACGTATCCGATTTGTGCTCAATAAGTTGGAATAGTGGAATCGACAACTCTCGACCAGCGATCGATCCCTCCGGCAAGCGACTGCGCTTTCTCAAACCCTTGCTGGCGCAGCCAGGAAGTAACGTTCATCGATCGCACTCCGTGATGGCAGATCACTACGATGTGGTCATCCGGATCAAGCTCCTGGATGCGCATAGGAATGTCCTGCATGGGAATGTGCTTGGTGTCCTCAATGTGCGCTGCCTGATACTCCCAGGGCTCACGACAATCGAGAAAGGTGAACTCCTCGCCGGCATCGCGCAATCTCTTCACTTCCTCAGGTTGGATTTCATAATCCATGAGTTCAGAACCCGAATCCTCGGTTAGTATCCAAAATCTGCACGAGCTGAATAAGCGTGCTTCTTCACACGAAGTTGATCGACGCCCGCGCGTCCTAGCCTGTCTAAGTATTCACCCCGATTACGCACTCCCTCAATCCACCTTGAACGCCAACGTGCAAACTCATCGGAGGTCTTAGTTTCGCCGTGGTAAGCGCGAAAGAATTCGTTGTCCCGACTGTAGTAACCCTGTACTGGTGAAGGATGCGCACCAAACGGCTCGTGCACCACTGCCGAAACGAGAAATCCGGGAATTACCGTGCGATTGGGATCACTTGCGATTACCTCAGGCGGAACAATCTCTTCGGCAACCACAATGACTCTCTTTGCTGCGCGCATTGCCGCGAGCATCACTCCGAAATTTCCCCAACAATGCGCATTGCCCTCGGAATCTGAGCGTTGCACATTGACGATGGCTACATCCGGCACAATCGCGCGCACGGCTTGCAGCGTTTCCTTCGGTTCAAAAGGGGAAATGATCTGATAAAAGAAATGATTGCCTTTGGGCACGTCGCTTCCCATCGCGGTTCGAGTCGGCAGAAAGGGCACGCCCATCGCGCCGGCTTCTAACCCGAGCGCAATCGCGAAATTGGTCATGTTGAAAACTCGAACCTCGCCCGCTTCGACGGCACGGCGAAAGTTGTAGGCCTGTCCCATCATGACATTGCCAACCCAGGCAGCAACGACATCTTTAACACATCCGGCACCGATAAGCTGATCGAACAGGCAGTCGGAGATCGGACCAATAAGCCGCAAGTCACGCTTGTTTTGCCGAATCATTTCATGCCCTGCAGCAAAAGGGATCATCTGCTCAAGTTGCAACCCGAGCGCTACCGCGGAGCCATCGGTGACAAACTCGGCAATTGCATCATGCATAGAACGGAGTTTTGTCACTCTGCTCACTTCCCTATCCATTGTGGCTTGCGCTTTTCTGTCCAGGCGCGAATTCCTTCCCGCGCGTCTTCCGTCTGCATAAGTTCTTTTACGTAAATCTCTTCGGCACGTGCCAGGCCTTTTTCAAAATGGGCGGCGTCCCATGAATAGAGAGCGCGTTTAGCATGGGCTAGCGCAGCCGGGCTGAGGGCCTTCAAACGTTCTTCGTGTTCCCCGATGGCTTCGTCCAGCTTGATCGGGACGGCGCGGTTCGCAAGTCCCAATTCCACGGCTTCTCGGCCATCAAAGGTACGTCCGGTTAGAATCAGCTCTGCGGCGCATTTCTGGCCTACAACGGCGGCTAGGGCGGCGGCAGCCACCGGCGGAAAACAGCCCAGTTTGATTTCGGGAAAACCCCAATGCGCGCTCTCTGTAGTAACAACAATGTCACACGCCATCGCAAGTTCTGCGCCACCGCCGAGGCAATATCCGCGCACGGCGGCTAGGGTGACCTTGTTTGTTCGGATCAATTGACGAACGACATGATGGAACGTCTGGAGCATCTGGCCGACTGTCTCCGGAGCGTGCGATGGTATGTCGACGCCTGCGGAAAAGTGCTCGCCTGTGCCGGAGAGAATGATGGTAGAGATCTCGTTTCGGGATTCGATCTGCTCAAGTGCTTGTGAGAGATCGCCCATCATTCGCAACCCAATTACATTTTGTTTGCCATGACTCAGGCTTATGCGTGCGAAGGGGGCATCCAGCTCGAACCGTACCTGGGTGTTCAGTTGCGAACTGTGCTCCGTCTTCTCTGTGCTTCTCTGGTCAAACTCTTTTTTCACGATGTCCAGAATCCCCGCGTGTCATACTCGCGAATTGCCTTCAATTCATCAACTGACGGTGGCAGGGTTTCACTGACGTCGTTGGCGACGCGCAGCTTCCATCCTGTAGATGTAATTACCTGTTCGACGCTTACGCCAGGATGATGCGAGTGCAGATGCGCTTCTCCATCTTCGCCAAAACGAAGGACGCCCTTTGTCGTAATTACGGCTGAAGGACCACCGCGTGGTAGGCCAACACGCTTGCGGTATCCGGCTCCATCTCCATTCCCGGGACTAGTGATGTAGGACACTCGTTCTGGCAAACGATGTTTTTCGTGGTCAATCATGGCCACGAAGCGATGAGCAAGAGAGGCGATGTCGCACGCTCCTCCCGATCCCGGCAGGCGCACTATTCCATGCTTGCCCTGTACCTGTGTGGAATTCAGATTCCCGAAGCGATCCACCTCAGCGGCACCGAGAAATCCCAGATCAACGCGGCCTGATTGAAGCAAGCTCATGACTTCCATCATATCGAGACACTGCGTTGCATTCAGTAGGTTCGGAGGGTCAGCCATCGTGTAAATCAGTTCTGGCGCCGATTTGGTGCGAATCACTCCATTTTCGAATAATCCCACGCAGCTGGGGGCGTGAGTTTGCTTCGCTACGACAAAGGCAATCAACGGCAGACGCATGCCGACGAAGACAACTTCTCCATCGCGGATCTCACGCGCAGCAGCGGCGACCATGAGTTCGCCAAGGGTGTAGCTCATTTCGCAGTAAAGACCGCCGAACGTTTCTCGATGTAGGCGTTGAGACCTTCTTTGGCGTCGTCGCTTTCGAAGAGGAGCTGCTGGTTCTCGCGCTCCAGGGCCAGACCGGATTCGATCGGGACTTCCCATCCACTCTGCACGGCTCGCTTAATGCGACCCACCGCCTGCGCAGCCTTGTTTGGAGGACAGAACTGGCGAGCGTATTCCAGAACATTCGCCATGAAGTTATCGCGCTCGAAAATTTCATTCACGATCCCGAGCTCTTTTGCTTCGACGAAAGTGAAGGTTTTGCCCAGCGCCATCAGCTCGATCGCTTTCGATTTTCCCACAAGGCGCGACAAGCGCTGTGTCCCGCCTGTGCCAGGTAACACTCCGAGGTTCACTTCGGGAAGGCCAATTTTCCCGGCGTCTCTACGAGCAAGGCGAATGTCCGCCGCCATCGCGATCTCGAGACCACCACCGACGCAGTGCCCATTTATGGCAGCGATCACAAGCTTCGGCGTGTTCTCCAGGCGTAGCAGGGTCTCGTTCGCATGAAGACAGAAATAGTACTTGTAAGTCGGATCGACGCTGGAGAGCATGTTGATATTGGCGCCGGCCGAGAAGAACTTGTCTCCCGCTCCAGTGAGGATGATTACGTACACCTCCCCATCCATTCGCGCCCGCAGAATTGCCTCATCCAGCCGGCGGTTCATCTCATAGGTGTATGTGTTAGCGGGAGGATCGTTGATTTCGAGAACGGCAATGCCAGCATCGCGACGAAAGTTAATCAAGGTCTTCTGTGCTGATTCGATAGTCATGGACATACAGACTCCTCGTTCAGGCTTGTGTGAACCTTGCATTGTAGCCTGTTGCTGCTTGACGCCTCTCGATCCATGACTTTGCTATATCCGCAACGAATGGATATCTCTGTTCGACAGTTCCGGCTTCCAACATCGGTTCATTCCGCTCGAGCGAGGAAGACCTATGCCGACGTTTACAGCCGATGTAGAAGAGATTCGCAATCGCGCACGTAAGAAGATTGAGGAAGGCGCGATAACCGAAGCCTACAAGGGTGGTGTCCAGAAGACGATCCAGATCCTGAACGAAGCGCTGGCGACGGAGATCGTGTGGGTTCTTCGCCACATGCACTACTACTTTGTGGCGACCGGTGTCCACGCGATGTCAGTGCGCGATGAATTCAAGGAGCATTGCTGATGACGAGCGCGAACATGCCGACAAGATCGCAGACCGGATTCAGCAACTCGGCGGCAAACCGGATTTCAATCCTAAATCGTTGCTCGAGCGCTCCGCCTCGCAGTACGTGGAGGGCAGCAATCTCGCGGAGATGGTGAAGGAAGACTTGATCGCCGAATGAATCGTCATCGAGGGGTTCACCGAGATGATTCGCTACTTCGGCGACAACGATCCGACAACCCGTATCCTAACTGAGGGAATTTTGCGAGACGAGGAGGAGCACGCGAGTGATCTGAGTGATCTATTGTTCGTTATCGATCCGCAGACTGTTCAAACCGAGGGATAGGATGCGGGAACAGAGCCGATTCGGTTCACCTCAGGAAGCAGGGAAAGAAACCGGCTGCGTGAGTTAACCGCTGGCTTCGCTTAGTCGGGGAGGGGTCGCCTATTGGCTTGCTGAAACCGCGGCAGTGGTCACTTCTTCGGATGCCATCGGCAAGGCGCCGAATTGCTTGAGGATTACCATCTTCGACCTACCCTCGCGTCCTCCGGGAACATAGATCAGCTTCCGATCGGGATCGAAAGCCAGGCTGTGTCCTTTTACGTCTGTTTTCATTTCGCTGTCGTACTGAAGCTGTCGGCCATTCACGCGCATTGTTGTAACAGTGCCATCGCTAGATGCGGCATAAAGACTGTTTCCAACGGAGTCCAGCCATAGCCGATCCGTTCCCGCAGCTACCGGTATCCGGCTTAGTTCGGCCCCGGAATCGGCGTCGAGTGCCAACACCGCAAAACGGACGGCTACAAACAGCGTACGTGTGGTGGGGACAAGGATGATCCCTGTGGGCTGAGAGGCCTTTAACCTGATCGTGTGTAACGGCTTCGCGTCTCGTTCGAGGGAGGCCGGATACGCTACTACCGTGTTTTGATCCCCTATTGTGACGAGGATGGCGTGGCGAATCGGATCGTACGCCATGAGATCCGGATCGCCACCAATGTCGATAATCTGCATTTCGCGATTGATCTGTCGGCTTACCAAGGTCAACGAACGCGCATACGGATTCGTTGCCACGATGTTGGTCGTACCGGGAAGAAGGAGCAAGTTTTCTGGTGCCCGGCTCAGGGAAATGCGTTCCTCGACTTGCCAAGTGCCGCTGTTAATGACATCGATGGAATTCGTGCCAGCGTCGGCGATGTAGACGCGTCCGCTGGCGTCGTCAACGGCAATGCCACGAGGACTCACGATCCCTGAAATCTCAGCAACAAACCGTCGTTTGGCCGGATCGAAGATGTCTACCTTCCCGGCCCCATCGTGAGCCATGACCAAATAGCCGTTAGCGAACGCAAGCGTTTCAAAGCCAGGGCGGCCGGAGACGTCCAGCATGGCAATCTCGCGCAACTTGGCGGCGAACGTCGACAGCGGAAGTAGCAAAACAAGAAAAATCGCAGCTTTGGAAAAACGCATTACTCGTCCAAGAAAAAAATCAGCTATTTACCCCAACAGCTGGGATGCATTTCAGAGTTGTTCTGCTGCCCGGCGCAGTCAGCAATCGCCTTAAAGCGAGTAGTTCTGCATTTCAAGTGGCACCAGCCGTAGGTTCCGGCTAAGCAATAGTGATCTTTAGAGCTTTGCCGAAAGCAGCAGACCTGGGAGATAGCTTGTACACTGAAGCCTGGTAAGTAACGCTGGAGGTCGACGACCGACGGCCTGTACTCCGTTCACATGCCCGAGAAAGTACTGATAGTTGACGACGAAGAACCTGCCCGTACTGGGGTTGCCGAATTGGTAGCTTCGTGGGGGTATCGCACCGAAATGGCGAAAGACGGCCTTGAGGCGCTGGACAAGGTCATTGCATGGTCTCCTTCCATTGTAGTAACCGACCTTGCTATGCCTCGAATGGACGGAATGGAACTCCTCCAGCGGCTGTCCGAGCAGCCGCAGGAACTCAAAGTGGTTGTGGTCACGGCGAACACTGAAATATCCGCTGCCGTCGAGGCCATGAAGATAGGGGCTTATGACTACATCACGAAGCCTCTAGACTTCAAACGCTTGAAAGCAATCTTGCAGAATGCGTCTCTCTTGCAGGATACAGAGCGGGAACTAGAGGTTACTCGCAGAAATCTGCGGAATTCCGGAGTTCTCGGCCGCTTGGTAGGACGGTCGAAGAAGATGCAGGAAATCTTTGCTCTGGTAGAGCGAGTAGCACCGACAACCGCATCAATTCTGATTACCGGTGAGAGTGGCACTGGAAAGGAAGTGGTCGCCCGCACCTTGCACGACCTCAGTTCGCGCAAGGCAAACCCCTTTGTAGCTATCAACTGCTCTGCGATTCCCGAAACGCTCATTGAGAGTGAGATTTTCGGTCACGAAAAAGGAGCTTTCACAGGTGCTCTCGAACGCCGCGCAGGCTGCTTCGAACTTGCGGAGGAAGGAACGCTACTTCTGGACGAAATTGGCGAGATGCCGATTGCTACGCAAGCAAAACTGCTCCGCGTCCTCGAAGACAGAAAGTTCCGGCGTCTGGGTAGCAAAGTTGAGACTGAAGCCAACGTCCGCGTGCTGGCTGCAACCAACAAAGTACCAGAAGAGGCTGTTGCAGCGGGGCAATTGAGAAATGACCTCTACTATCGCCTCAATGTCTTCAACATTCATATGCCTCCGCTGCGGGAGCACAAAGAGGATCTGCACGATTTGGTGGAAGCGCTCATCAGTGATCTGAACGGGAAGCACGGCACGGACGTCTCGACCGTGGACGACTCGGTAATGAAGGCATTTCAAGCCTATAGTTGGCCGGGAAATGTCCGCGAGCTGAGAAACACCATCGAACGCGCCGTCATTCTTGCAGGCAGCAGGGTGATCGAGACGAAACATCTGCCTCCGGGATTCGGTACCGCGCAGGTAAAAACCGCAGAGTTGGATCCCAACGCGATCCACCTTGGTGTAGGCACAACCGTCGAAGAGGCGGAAAAGCAACTGATTTTGCGCACACTTGCAAGTACGAGCAACAACAAAACGCGCGCGGCAGAGATTCTTGGCATCAGCCTGAAGACTCTGCACAATAAATTGAAGGAGTACGGCTCGAACGGCAGCCACATGGCCGAAGCTGCCAATACTTAGTTTCCGCGCGAACGCTCTGGCGGGTCTGTGAGCTTCCATGCGACTGAAGATCAAGTTGGTAATCGCGATCAGCCTGATGGTGGTAGCCATCGTGCTGACGCTCTCCACTATTTATGTCGCACAACTCGTGCACCACGTCATCAGCGATGGTGTCGAGAACGGCGAGCTCGCTTTAAACCAGATCGTTCAATTTACCCGCGATGCGCTCGACCGAGACCTGAGAGATCTGAATACCACGAAGATCGATCCGGCTGATCAAACACAGATCAATGATTTCATCGTAGAGAGTCTGCAGATGGATGGTGGACTCAATGACCTGCTCGAATCTCTGATCGGCTATTCCAAGATCATCAGTGACGCCACAGTCGTTGGGCCAGATGGACGCGCGATTCTGCACAGCGACTTTCTTCAGGTGGGTAAACCTGTGCCCGACCGGCCAAGCTTGCACGAGCTTGAACATGCTAAATTCTGGCGGCAGTTGCAGGTCGTCTATGGCCCAATTAAGACCTATGCGATCAAGCAGCAGCTCGATCGCAATAACCAGCCCTTTGGCTCAGCTCAAGTCGGCATCTCCTCAGTTTTCATCCAGAACACGCTGCAAAAATCTTTAAATCGTGCGCTCGAGTTTTCGGCCATCGCCATTTTGGTTTCGCTGGTTCTCGCAGCGACGCTTTCCAGCTTCGCGCTTCGTCCGCTGGCCGCAATCTCACGCCGCTTGGACGAGATGAGTGCCGGCCAGGTTCCTACGCCGCTGCCTACGGAACTCAATCGCGCCGATGAGTATGGAAATGTCAGTTCGAAAATCGAACGCATTGGAAGGCAGATGCGCACGGTCAACGAAGTTTTCGCGGCGCTGCAAGAGAATGTCGATCAGCTCATGGCCAATCTTCAGGATGGCCTCATGCTGTTCACTCAAGATCACCGCGCTGTCCTAGTTAGCGCCTCGATCGAGTCTTTTCTCGGCAAGCCCCGTGCGGAAATGCTGGGAAGCTATGCGGAACAGATCTTCTCGCGCCACACCCAGCTTGGCCGCGCTGTGCTGAATGCTTTTTCCGCCCACGAACCCTTGAACATGCCGGAAATGACAGGCGACAACGGCACTGAAGTGCAGGTTTCACTCGATTTTATCGAGGAAGGTGGACAGGAATTGGGCGCCTTGCTCACGATGCGCGACATGGAGTCAGTGCGCAAGATCGAGGGCGAAATCGAAGTTTCTCGCCGTATGGCCAATATCGGCAAACTCACTTCCGGGGTAGCGCACGAGGTAAAGAATCCGATCAATTCGATCGTGGTACATCTGGAGATATTGCGCAACAAGCTGAATGAGACTGACTCCGATACGCAACGCCACATGGACGTGATTGGGGCAGAAATTCAAAGACTCGACCGCGTGGTCCAAACTCTTGTCGACTTCACTCGCCCGGTTGAACTGCAACTGGCGGAGACAGATCTTCGGACCCTCGTCGAACAAGTGGCCTTCGTGGCGAAACCAGACTGCGAACGACAGCGAGTGCATTTGGAAACGGAAATAGCAGCCGAATCTTTGCCGGCGAAGGTTGATATCGATTTGATGAAGCAAGCTCTTCTGAACATCGTGATCAATGGTGCTCAAGCGATGGAAAATGGGGGTACACTTACTCTGCGTGCCCTTCGCTCTGACAGCGAAGCTCAACTCGAGATTCAGGATACTGGATCCGGAATACCACCAGCGATCCGCGACAAAATCTTCAACCTTTACTTCACCACAAAGAAAACCGGGAGTGGCATTGGATTGGCGATGACTTATCGCATCCTGCAGTTGCATAATGGATCAATACATTTCGATACCCGGAGTGGTGAAGGAACCACCTTTTATTTAAATCTGCCGCTGGTTCGCTCCGAGCAAGGACAGCAGCGCGACCTGGTGGCACAGTCATAGGAATGCAATCTCATCGTTATCACCGTTCTTGCATAATCGCCATGGCGATCGCGCTTCTTCTTTCCGGATGTCAAAAGAAAAAGCCGCCAGTTCCCGCGCCGCAGGCTCAGGCTCCGACTGTTAGTGAACCCACGACGACGGCACAGCCGCAAACTCAGACGACGCCCGTGCCCATCCCGGAAACAACTCCAGCGCCCGAGCCACCTGCCACGAGTAACCCAACTACGCCTGCGCCCGAGGCTAAGGCGCAGAAGCCGTCGCCGATCAAGCGGCGGAAAGGCACTGTTGCAAACGCACAAAAGCAGCCCGCTGCTCCCGCAGCGGAGAAAAAGAACCCGCCACCAACGCCTCCAGTCTCAAACACGACAGTAGCGAAGGCGTCGGCGCCACCAACGCCGGAGCCAGGAGTGGGCCAGATTTCACCCGATATGTCACAACAGGCGGCCTCGCGAACGCAGCAGAGCACAACCCAGTTGCTCGATTCCACCGAGCAAAACCTGCGCAATCTGAATCGCACTCTGAGCAACGACGAGCTGAACATCGTGTCGCAGATACGCAGTTACATTAATCAGGCAAAGTCCGCGCTGAAAGATCAGGACCTGGAGCGTGCCCACAACCTTGCGACCAAGGCACGGCAGCTCTCGGAGGGCTTGTTGCACCCGTAGTTTCCCCAGACACGATCTGAGATGCTGACAGGCAGATCTCCCGTTTAATCATTACGCGTGATAGCTTGTATGCGCCTTGAGCGCACCCGGGTTCGTCTGCTTAACCAACATTCCGACTCCTATCGGCTCTTTCTGTTTCGTCGAATGCACGAAATGCTTAAGAATCGAGGATGGGAATTTGAGTTGTGGTTCATGGCAAGTTCTGAATCGAATCGCCATTGGAATTTTGCGCCTTCAGATTTTGGGTTTGCTTACCGCTTTCTCAGCGGAAAGAGATTCAGACTAGTCCGTTCCAGTCTCCTGTACTGGAGCTGCGAAATCACGCAGGTTTTGCGCGAGGCGAATCCCGACATCTTGCTAGTCTCTGGCGCCTGGGTCCACCCGACCGTATTTCTGGCGAGCCTATCATCTATACCAGTCAGGAAGATCTTCTGGTCGGAGTCCCATTTCGGATCAATCCAACAAAGGGGCTTCATAGTCGATTGCGCGCGACGATCGATGCTGTCACGCTTTTCGGAGTTTGCAATTCCCGGAGAGTTGGCAAGGAATTACATAGTGCATCACTCATCGCCGGCACGAATTCACCATTTCCCAGCACATTGGTGCGCGGTTGGGTAAAGACCGGACGCCCATTCGAGATCAAAGTCCAACCAGCACGCAGATGCTCGTCGCTTGCGCCAGCAACCGCAGCGCGCGCGGCTGCCACGTTGCGATCAAATGTTTCAAGCACGTTCTCGCGTGAGCCGATGGGAGTGCCACGCAGCGGCTTTCCTTCGGGCGCTAGTCAAGCTGGCCCTGCTCAATGCTTCTGTTGGCCCAGGTGGGAATGTTCGCGAGATGTCCGGCAAGCCATCCCATGGTGCTCGACTTGGGATGCGGACGCCATTCCCATTTCTCGTTGGACACACGTTCCAGTGTGCGGCGCGTAGTGTCCATTTCATGATCGAACTCGGGAAGCAGCCGCTGGGCAATAGTCATCAGCTCACCGCCTTCTGTTATCGCTCCTTGGGCGCGGGTTGTTTTGGCGCAGCTGTTTTGCCGGATGCTGCGGTCTTTCTGGCTGTCGTCGGCTTCTTTGGCGTCGCCGGCTTCGGCAGTCCTGTGAACTCGATGGTATTGATCTTCACAGGATCATACGGACGATTGTCGCGTGGGTCGGTTGCCTTGCGGGCGATCTGCTTCACCAGTTCGATGCTCTCTGGAGTGCACTGCCCAAAGATCGTGTGTTTGCCGTCGAGGTGAGGCGTGGGGACCTCGGTGATGAAAAACTGCGAGCCGTTGGTTGCCGGTCCCGAGTTCGCCATCGCCAGCCTTCCGGGAACGTCAAACGTGAGATCGGGTGAAAATTCGTCTTCGAAGCTGTAGCCTGGTCCGCCCTGACCGTTTCCAAGCGGATCGCCGCCCTGGATCATGAAGTTTGGAAGCACGCGGTGAAAGATGGTTCCGTTGTAGAGCGGCACACCTTGCTGCTTCTTGCGCGTTTCGGGATTCGTCCATTGTTTGGTTCCAGTAGCAAGTCCAACAAAGTTCGCGACGGTCTTGGGAGCCTGCTTTGGGAACAGTTCACAAGTAAGATCGCCTGCTGTGGTGTGAAAAGTAGCCTTTGGATTCTCCCCGGGAGCGGCCTGGGGAGCAGTGGGCTGTGCCGTCGAAGCAGTTGGATGAGCGGTACTCGCCTTGTGGGTCGCCGTGTTCGTTTGGGCGAAAACCAATGACGATGCGATACAAACAAGTGCGCTAAAGAAAGTTCTCATTGGGTCTCTCGATAAAGTTGTGACAGCAAATTCTACTTCGGTGCATTCATCTGACGCGCGAGTGAGGGTCTCTCCTGGGTCTTCAGCTGGCGGCTGACCGTTTCCACTTCCCGGAACACGCGCATCAGATTGCCCCCGAGGACCTTGCGAATCTGCTCGGCAGTGTATCCACGCTTGAGCAAGCCTTCGGTTATCTTGGGAAGATCAGCGGCGGAGTCCAAGCCCTCCGGCATCGACGGTGTGCCGTCGAAGTCCGAGCCCAGACCGGTGTGGTCTATTCCGGCAACCTTGGCGACGTGGTCGATGTGATCGATGATCGCCTCAAACGGCGGACGTGGAATCTTCGCCGCCCACTGCTTGGCGACCTTATCCGTTTCACGATAACGAGTGACGGGATCGACGTCCTTATACTGCTGCGCCACTGCATCAATCGCCGCGCTGCGTTCTTTGGATTGAGCCTCGTAAGCCTGGCGCCACTTCTCATCGACGAACGCGGAGTAGTAGTTCACCATCACGACTCCGCCGCGCCGACCGATCTCCCGCAGCATGTCGTCTGTCATGTTTCGCGGATGATTCGTCAGGGCGCGCGAAGACGAGTGCGAAGCAATCACAGGCGCGCGACTTGCCAGCAAGGTGTCATAGAAGGTCTTGTCGGAGACGTGCGATATGTCAACGATCATGCCGAGCCGGTTCATCTCATAAACCACATCTTTGCCAAATTCAGTGAGCCCGTTGTGATGTTGCACGGAAGTGTCGTCGATGTCGCCGGATGAATCCGCCCACTCGTTCGTGTTCGACCATGTAAGCGTCATATAGCGAACGCCAAGCCGATAGTAGGCGCGCAGCAGACGAAGATCGTTCTCGATCGAATGTCCGCCCTCGATGCCGAGAAGGGCGGCCAGCTTGTGCTCGCGATGCGCGCGTTCGATATCTGTCGACGAAAAGGCCATCGTCATCTGGTCCGGATGCTTCGCCGCTTGTTGATAAACCGAATCGATGAGCGCCAGCGTGCGGTGCGCGTACTGGCCCTTGAACTCTTTGGGTTCCACCCAGATGGAAAAGAACTCCGCACCCAGGTTTCCCGCTTTGGCCTTTGCAAAATCGAGATAGCCCTGATCCCCGGCTGGCGGGTTGGCCATATCGAAGTTGTCGTCGAGCAGGCGCTGCGTGGTGTCAGCGTGAGTATCAATTATCAGCGAGGAGCTATGAATCTGTTTTGCCGAGAGCGGCTTTGCCGGCTTTTTCGCCGGCTTCGTTTGGGCCATAAGCGAAGAAGTAACCGTCAGGAGGCTTACCACCGCGCACAGCCCGATCCGTGGCAGCATCGTCAGGAATTTGTCCTTAGTAGAAGGTGAAAGGCCGCTTGCTGCGGCCTTTTGGAAATTCTACATGAATGGAAAGTGCCAGCTGGTTATTGCGGAGGTTGCGGAAGAACCGGGGCAACTGGCGGGGCCTCTACCGGCTCGGAGGCCTTGGTCTGAATCGCAACTGGATACGGATAGCGCTGCGACACCATTATGTGAAAGCAGGCCTGGCGGCGCTCTTCTTCTGGCTCGATGATGTCCTGTTCCTTCATCCCGGCAAGATAGTCGGCAACCCATTTATGCTGCTTGCGAGTCAGGCCGCGCTTGCCGATGTCCACAGTTGTCCCGGCAAGGTGAGACGAAGCTACTTCGCCTTCAGCCGGCGCGGCATTGTGATTCGTGCGCATCAGGTGCCGTTGCTGCTCGGTCGTCCGAACAGCGGACGTAACCTGCAGCGGTCTTCCAAACTGCTGGTAGAACTCGCGGCTCATATCGTCCACGAACTGCACCACCCACGGACGCGCATACCGCCGATTCTCCTTAAGATACGGGTTGACCGCCATGTACTCAGTGCTGACAAACGGCACAAGCACACCGCGTTCTTCGAGCTGCTCGAGTTGAGCGTCATCCTCGATGCGCGTCAATCCAGCCTGATCGATCTCGGAGTTCTGCTTGAGCAGGGAGTCCCGGGATCCACGCAGCTCTGGCGCAACCGGAGGTCCGTAATAGCGCAGGCGGCGAAGGTGAGCACGGCGGTGATGGCGACGCGGCGAGCTGACGCGGCGAGTACGAGTCGTCCGGCTCGGCAGGCTATGCACGTCAGCCTGGACCGAGATCGCGACCACAATCAACACGAATAGCAGAGAAATATGGCGCATGTGCCCCTGAGCCCTTGTAACCGCCTGGGTTTGTTACAGCATCTCTGAATCCCTAACTAAGATGCAACTGGATATTTACCAGTTCTTGCCTTTGGTAACAAGAATTTATGCACTTAAGTGAGTTGTACTTTTGGGCGCCTATAAGCATCCTCAGCCGGCACCGATGGTTTACGGCGAAACCCAGGTCGAAACCCGGCGAAACTGGGCCTTGTGCTATCCTTCCCGCCTCTTTTTGACAGCTGAATCGTGGCCCTGCCCTTGTTCAATGCGGTGCTGATCGATGCAACCGTGTTGGTTTGTTGCGTCCCATGTCTAGCTGCGTTCGCCAAGCTTTCCGTCACGCATCCGGCGACCATCTATTTGGTGTTCCATAGCGCCTTCATCAGTGCTCACGCCATTGCCATCCTTAACGGGGCAACTACGTTGTTCTCATGAAGAGGCGATGCTGCGGATGACTTATCCGAACAAAATCTTCGACTACATGGCAGGCGAAAAGCCCACGGTGCTTGCAATCGACGGAGCAATTCGTGAGGTGATCGAGAAATCTCTGGGTGGAATATTCGTTCCGCCAGGAGATGATGCTGCCCTCGCCCAAGCTATCCTTGCCCTCTATAGATCACCAGAACTTGGCAAAGAAATGGGTTGCAATGCGAGATCGTACGTCAACTCGCATTTTGACCGCAGTATGCAGGCAAGACAGGTTGCAGAAGTCCTCCAGCGCTGGGGACCGAGAGATGAATTCTAAGTCCAGCAAGAAAATACCATCGTGTCATTCTCCCGGGATAAAGGTTGAGCGATCGCTAGCCGCCTCCAAGGGCGTCGCCCCACTCTGCTCGCCTCGCGCTCTTGTACCTCTCGCCGTGCTTCTTCGAAATGGTTTCGCGCGTGAGACCTCGCGGCGTACACAATTCCAATTCAACATGGCCCGAATGTTTCCGAGGATGACGCAGTATGCGAGCGTCGGGTAATGTAACGGATTCACGCGTTGCAGCAACATAGGAGTACTTCTCATCTTCGTATCCGAGCGTAGCGACCTTTGCCTGGCGATGCTCCGGGCTTCGTTCGAGTCGCTCAGCGAAATGGCACCAATTGCCATCTCTCATTGGACATTCATTTTCATGGGGACAGGGTGCAACAATACGGGCGCCCTCGGCAATCAACAGCCCGCGAGCTTCTCGAATTCGATCGAAACCTGCCGGGGTGCCTGGCTCAACGATTAGCAGCACCCTCCGAGCATGATTCCATGCATCGCGCACGAGCGAGGCGACATCTCCAGTGTAGAGTTCGTTCAGAACGTAAGAGATTGTCACCAGATCGAATGTGTCGGAAGTCAACAACCGAACGACGCTTCCGTGACGCCACTCTGCGCTCCGAATCGAATCCAGCCTTGCGGCTGCGGAGAGCCGCTTCCCTACTGCGATCCACTCGGAAACATCCTCGACTCCCACAATGCGAAACAGTTCGGAGAAATGCTCACCAGCCGCCCACATTGCCGTTCCGGGGCCTGTTCCCAGATCCAGCATGCTTTCCACGTCCAAATCGGGAATTCTTTCCTTCACCTCTCGCAACACCTGAGAGACTGCGGCGTATGTTGCGGGCATGCGGCTAATCAAATAGGCAGCTTGGTGGAAGCAATCGAGCTGTAGCCTGCCTTTGCGCTCGCCGCGATATCCAGTCGTAAGTTCCGCAGAAGCTCGCACGAGGTCGGCCGGGGCAATCCCCCGGGTAAGTTCATCGATGCCTTGCATCAATTCTGGTGGAAGATGCATGGAATTGCGTGAGTGAACGAGCAGGTGTGCCTTCGATGCTTTAGACTACTCGTTTGCACTCGTCACAGCAGAAAGGACATAAATGGCTCACCAATCTGGAACTTATGCCACCTTTGATACCACGATGGGGAAGATCGTCTGCCGGCTTTTCGAGAAAGAAGCCCCGAACACAGTCAAGAATTTCACCGATTTAGCTCAGGGAAAACGCGACTGGACCGACAACATAAGCGGCAAGCAGGGGCCGGGACCACTTTACAACGGAACCATCTTCCATCGTGTAATTCCCGATTTCATGATCCAGGGAGGTGACCCCAGCGGAACAGGCATGGGCGGTCCCGGTTACAAATTCGCCGACGAGACCAAGGGCTCTCCCTTCAAGTTCGACAAGCCCGGCAAGCTAGCTATGGCGAATGCAGGGCCCAATACCAATGGCAGTCAATTCTTCATCACCGTTGCTGCGACTCCATGGCTCACAGGCAACCACACGATCTTCGGTGAAGTAGTCGAAGGTCAGGACGTCGTGGACGCAATCACTAAGGTCAAGCGCAACCCGCAAGACAAACCCGCGCAAGACGTAAAGATCAACGCCGTGAAGATCGAAGCTGTAGCCTAGCGGCATTCCTGCTCGAGACGCAGCAATGCCGCGTCTCGACAAGGCCTACGCGCCGATCACCTTCACCAATTCCTGAACCGCGTCAGCGCTCTTCTTCAATGCCGCCTGTTCTTCATCGGTCAGCTTGATTTCGATGATCTGCTCGAGGCCGCGTGCACCGAGCTTGCAGGGGACACCGACAAATAGGCCTTTGATTCCGTACTCGCCCTGCAGATAGGCTGCGCAGGGCAGAATCTTCTTCTTATCCTTGAGGATCGCTTCTGCCATTTCGGTGGCTGCTGAAGACGGGGCGTAATAAGCGCTGCCGGTCTTCAGATATTTCACAATCTCGGCGCCGCCATCGCGGGTGCGCTGAACGATTCGATCCAAAGTTGCCTTGTCCATCAGTTCCGTAATGGGAATTCCCGCCACGGTCGAGTAGCGAGGCAGGGGACCATGGTGTCGCCGTGTCCGCCGAGAACGAATGCTGTTACGTTCTCTACGCTTACCTTTAACTCTTCGGCAATGAAAGTTCGGAAACGCGCGGAGTCGAGCACACCAGCCATGCCAATCACTCGCTCGCGATTGAACTTGCTGATCCGGAACGCCGCCTGAGCCATTGCGTCCAGTGGATTCGAGACCACGATTAGAATTGCGTTCGGTGAATTCGTTATGACCTTGCCAACAACGTCCTGCATGATCTTATAGTTCGTGTTGAGCAAGTCGTCGCGACTCATGCCAGGCTTGCGGGGAATGCCAGCAGTAATGATTACGATGTCGGAGTTTGCGGTGTCGGCATAGTCGTTGGTGCCGAGCACATGTGAATCACGCTTCTCGATCGGCATCGCCTCAAGCAGGTCTAGGCCTTTACCTTGAGGAACGCCTTCGATGATGTCAATCAATACGACATCGGCCAGTTCTTTTGAGGCGATCCAATGTGCGGCTGTGGCTCCAACATTCCCGGCACCAACAACTGAGACTTTCTTGCGCATTCTTTTAGAACTCCTATGCAGCTTTCAGAACTAGGAATTTGGAAGCGGTCGCCTGCTGCAAGGCGATTAGGAACTTGTGCAGCACCTCGCGTGCCGGAGAAAACGTTGCTGGATTCCCCACAGTTCACGATGCCTTCATGTTCTATGGCTACGCCAATGCTACTTCCCGTTTTGCACCCACGAGCGCATCCATGTTGGCGATCATATAGCCGGCAAACTCGCTGGTCTTGACCTTCGTGGCGCCTTCCATCTGGCGTTCGAAGTCGTAGGTCACTTTCTTCTGCCTAATCGTAGCTTCGAGAGCGTCTTCGATGAGGCGCGCTGCTTCGCGCCAACCGATCAGTTCGAACATCATTACGCCCGACAGGATCACCGAGCCTGGATTAATCACATCGAGATCGGCATACTTCGGTGCGGTTCCGTGTGTAGCTTCAAAGACAGCATAACCGTCACCAATGTTTCCACCCGGAGCTATGCCAAGCCCACCTACCTGTGCAGCACAGGCATCGGATATGTAATCTCCGTTCAGATTGGGAGTAGCCAGGACGCTGTACTCCTGCGGCCGGATGATCACCTGCTGGAAGATCGAGTCGGCGATGCGGTCATTGATCATCAACTTTTTCTTCCATTGACCATTGCCGTGAGTGCGGTAAAGCTTGTCTAGAACCTCTTTCACCTCGGCATGAACACCCTTGCTGAACTCTTCAGATGCAAACTCGAGGCCGGGTTCAATCTGCTGCGCATTTTGCTCAAGTGTGATTTGCTGGTTCTTGTCTTTGTTATCGAGGATCCAGCTCTCGCGCTCGGTCACGACGCGATCGCGGAACTCGGCCTGAGCAACCTCATATCCCCACTCACGGAACGCTCCCTCGGTAAATTTCTGGATATTTCCCTTGTGTACGAGTGTTACAGACTGCCGATTGTTCTCTAGAGCGTACTGAATCGCGCGCCGGACCAGTCGCTTGGTGCCAGTGATCGAAATCGGTTTAATGCCAACTCCGGAGTCTTCACGCACACGCTTCTTTCCTCCAGCGAGCATCACTTCATTGAGGAAGCGGATCAGCTTGCGCGCGCCGTCACTTCCCTCTTTCCACTCGATCCCGGCGTAAACGTCCTCCGTGTTCTCCCGAAAGATGACAACGTTTAGCTTCTCAGGATGCTTCACCGGCGACGGCACTCCTGCGTAATGCTTCACTGGACGCACACAGGCATAAAGGTCGAGCTCTTGCCTCATGGCTACGTTGAGCGAACGGATACCACCGCCGACGGGCGTTGTCAGCGGGCCTTTGATCGAGACACGAAAGTCCTTTGCGGCCCGCAGAGTATCTTCAGGCAGCCAATTCCGGAACTGTGCGAACGCCTTTTCACCAGCGAAGATTTCGTACCAGGCAACACGACGTTTACCGCCATAAGCCTTATGGACGGCAGCATCGAAGACTCGTCGAGATGCCTTCCAGATGTCCCGACCGGTGCCATCACCTTCGATAAAGGGAATAATCGGATTGTCGGGCACACGATATTGCCCATTCTCGTAACGAATGGGCGCGCCTTCCGATGGAACCGGGACGCCGTTGTATACAACTCCCATGAGCAACCGCTCCTTGTGACGTTATGAGCGCACAGCCAAGCTCTTAAAGCTAACATCCGCAGATAGCTGGCGCAACGGAGCGCCGATTGCGGAGGCGTTTAACCACTAGTTACCGATCGCATTTCGCGGAACGGAGAGAGCACGCTTCTGCCTCAATGTGAATGGGTGCGAAGAGTATGAGAGTGCCAGTCTGGCGTAAGTTGGCAACGAGTCAAGATGCACAAGAACTCATCTCATAAGCGTTGAGCGACTATGATGATTTTGGTTCTCCTCTGGCTCTGAGCTTTTGCCGAGTTGCCCGATTCCGAAGCCGCTTGGCATAAAGCGCAGAATAATCAACCCTGGAGTTTTCTTCCTACTTCCGAAACGTCACTCTAGCCGGTCTTTACGGACCGGCTCTTTTTTATCCGGCATAACGCACGAGAAGCATCGTTTGATCGTCGTCCTGACGGCCGAACTCCAAGGAACGTTTCCGAAGACGCGCAAAGATTTCTGGCAGGGGACAATCAACTACTTCTTGAAAGGATTGCTTGATCGCTTCCAAGCCTAACTCAGCGCCCTTGCCATCGAACACTTCAGTAAAGCCGTCCGTTAATAACAGGAGGACGTCTCCGGGATCGCAGCGCAGCGTCTCAGCTGTGAACTGTTGCTCAGACAGAATGCCTAGCGGCATGTTTTGCGGCTGATATTCCACGATTGCGCGCTTAGACCGACTGTAGTGCATCAGCGGTGGATGGCCTGCCAGCGAGTAGTTCACTCGATTGCCATCAGCGAATTGCAGCACTCCCGCAGTGACAAACATATTGGGCATCTTGAGTGGGTAGAGTGTTCGATGTACCTCGTCAAGTAATTCTCCGGGTGAACCTCCGTTTGCGAGTCGGCTGCGGATGGAAGTCTTGAACATCGCCATGAGCACACCTGAGGAGACTCCGTGTCCGGAAATATCGGCGATGTAGGTAATCCAACCCTGAGGGTATTCCGCGATGTCTACGAGATCACCGCCAACTTCTCCGCTTGCGATGGAGGCGCCAAATATGTCGAACCCACTAACCGTTTTCTCGAAGGTCGGCACGAGAGATTGATGAATCTCGCGCGCTAACTCGATCTCCGCCTGAATTCGGAAGTAGCGGTTGCCTTCTCGCCGGATGAATCCTACGAAGAGAACGTACGCAGCCGTCATTGTGATGATCGCCCAGGATCCGAGCACTGAATTCTGTCTCTGAAGAGCATTTCTGTCTTGAATGATCTCCAGGCGAAAGAATGCGTGATAGGCCCAGAAGCTTAAGGCGTGAACGAATGCCCACACCGGCAACCATAGAAATTTCCGCAGAGTTGACAGCAACGCGTAACCGATTGCGAAGAAGCCATAGATGCAGATCATCACCAACGTCGAAAAAAACGTCTCCCTCGTGGGAGTGATAAGGAGCTGGACGAATCCCATGCTCGCAAACAGACAGAAGACTCCCGACAACATCACGATTCGCGAACTGGTCGGAACCGACTTCCAGAATTGAGCTCTTGTCTGGACGGAGTGGGAGTACTTGGTGATTACAGAAATGCGTGGTTCTCCTTAGATGGGAGTACGCAATGTTACGGTGCGGGTTCCGCTCTCGACAATAAGAAAAGGGCACAGACATCTGTGCCCTTTGCTTGGCTTCTTTGAAACTGATCGTTAGCGCAGCGCTGCAAGTACGATCACATCTTCTTCAGAAGTCTGAACGTTCTTCGCCATCTCAGCTTCGCGCTTGGTAATCCGGAACTGCCGTCCAGCCTTCTCGCCTTGTAGCCAGATCTGCGATAGGAAGTACTGGTCTCCGTACTTGTGGAATACAAGCCGGCTGTTCGGCGAAGGATTCAGAGTCTCCGCCCTGTTCGCCGAAGCCAACATGTTCTGTGCAGCTCCACCGCGAATCGCCAGCACATCGCTGGAACCGGTTGAGAGCGACTGGATGTTGTATTGGCCGGCAGACAGAGTTGACTTGCCAACAGTGAAGTCAAAAGGAACATTCGCTTTAACGTTGACGCTCTGAGCGTTCGCGCATGCCGCCACGAGCAGCAGGCCAAAAACGCCAATTACACTTGCAATTTGCCGTTTCATATTGCCTCCGTTTCGTGTTGAGGCGGTGGCAGCAATGCGCTTATGTCGCTTTGCCCTCACTGCTCCTGCTCTTCGCTTCCGTCTCCACACTCTCCGCGAGAGGTACTTGCAAACCAGATGCCAAGTCGATCCTGGGGTTTCTCATTCGTTCAAGGGAGACGCTATAAATCAGTGAGCACATTGGAAATGCTGTTCGTTTCACTTAAATCTGCGAGCTGCAGTAATCTCAGGAAACGTCTATTATCGTGAACCAAACGGTTAATTCTGACTAGGGAAATTGAACCGATGGGTTGAAACCGTCATCCGCTCATCAAGAAAAGCAACGGATGATCCGGTTTCGGATGCGCCTCCCAAAACTTCACCAGTATGGAATAGACCACCAAGCCGATCTCCCCTTCTCCAAAGAGCACAAACGCAATGGATTGCCTCATCAGATTTCTTTGCGTTAGTCCAAGCACAACACTGATTGGATTCAGCAGATCCGTGAGAAAGGCGATGCTGTTGGCAATCGCCGTCGCTCCGCGCGCCTCGATCACATAGTCATCACCTTCGCGCATTACTCTCACGCGCAGCGATGAGAAGAACTCGCTGCGGTTGTCCAGCAATTGCACATAGAGGAAAGCAACGTGACCCTGCAGTTTTAGGTGGGTCTGAACCTTCTGCTTTAAGTCGGTACGATAGCGAGGATCATCGGCATGATGGGGGATCAGGTTAACCCGCTTGTCACGAATTGAGTTCCACAACCGTTCTGACTCGTCGTCCACAAATTCAAACTGGGAAACACGCATCTCGGTGGCCCGCAGGTAGCGACTAACACCGCTGAGCGTCAGAAGAAGGACGATGAAGCAGCTCGCGATAATCACTCCGTCCGGACGTTCGATGACATTTGCGACGAGCGTATAGGCGAAGACGATGGTGACGACCCAGAAATAGAAGGCCTTCGCATACGAGAGCGGATTCTTTGTGGCACACTCTTGCCAGAGGGCAAGCGCCACGGCCACCGCCGCAGAAAACATCAGCACCAACACACCGGTCGCATAAGCACTTCCCTGTGCATCTACATCGGCTTTAAAAATCAACGTGACGATCACGTCGATCGCGAGCAGTAGCAGCACCAGCGGGCGGCGATACGCTACCCAAGGTGGCGCCATTCCGAATCGAGGTAAATAGCGTGGAATCACATTCAGCAGTCCGGTCATTGCAGAGGCACCGGCAAGCCACAGCACGAGAATGGTGGACAAATCGTAAAGGCTGCCCAAGCTACTGCCCATCAGCTTGTGGGCCAAATAGGCAATAGCGCGGCCATTTGCCGGACCGCCTTCCTGGTACGCGCTTTCAGGAATCAGCAGTACAGAAACGAAGCTTGAAAGCAGCAGAAGCACGCTCATGATCGCCGCGGCGGTGATCAGCAGCTTGCGGGTATTGCGAATGCGTCCAAGCGGGAAAGGCGACTGCCGATCCTCCTTGCCGCCCTCGACCAGCGGCATAACAGACACGCCGGTTTCGAATCCACTCAGACCCAATGCCAGTTTAGGAAACACGATGGCCGAAGCCACAAAGATCGCAGTCCAGTCCCCACGCGCATGTAGAACCTGTGTCCAGTTGGCGAGCAACTGCGGATGCCGAAACACGATGCCGGCTGCATAAACCAAAACGCAGATGTTCAGCGTGATATACGGAATCGTCGTAGCGGCTACCACCACAATCGCTTCTCGAAATCCAGCGATGAAGACCAGGGCAAGCAAGGCAAGCAAGATCAAGGTCACATCGAGCGTGTGCTCGCCGATATAGGGATGAAGATAGGGATTCTCGGTTGCGTGTTTGGCGGCGTCGGCCGCAGAGAGCGTCATGGTGATGACGAAGTCAGTGGCAGCGAATCCGAGCAGGATCAAAACGAAGATCTTGCTCTTCCAACCGGAAAACAGATTCTCCAGGAGTGCGATTGAGCCCTGGCCCGCGTACGATCGCGCGGCGACTTCCGAATAGATAGGAACGGCCCCAAGTATCGTGACCAGAATGAGAACGCCAGTGGCGGGAAACGAGAGCGCTCCGGCAGCAAGCAATGCTATTCCCGGCTGATAGCCGATCGTCGAGAAGTAATCGACACCCGTGAGCCATAGCACCATGTACCACGGATGCGTGTGATCCGCGGGCTCGGCAATATCGAGCGGGCTACCGCTAAAAAGGAAGCGATTCAGCGCCTTATGGCGTTGCGGTTTAACTTCAGGAAGTGGAACCGTTGTCTCTGGCAAGTTCACACCGATAACACCGAATGCTGTTGGAGTTTTAGGAAGCCGGTGCAGTCAAACAGAGAAAAAACACAGTTCATCTTGCGCCTGAAGCTCTGCTGGCTCTCGTTTTCTTTGGTGCGATCAGGCGCCAAGCCTCATAGATATGAGCTGCGAGATCTTCATCGCCAATGCGTTCCAATTCGATACCGATCCATCCACGGACGCCAACGTAAGGCGGCTTAAAGTACGTTTTCGGAGCGTCTTTGATTAGGGACGCCTGAAGGCCGGGTTGCGCCGCAATCCACACCGCAACATGGCCGTCGTTGTGGTGATTATCCGCAAACATCACGAAAACCTTCTTCTCTACAAAGAAGGTTGGTTCCCCATGCGAAAGCTTCTCTATCGTTCCAGGCAGAGCGGTGCAGATTCTGCGCACACGCCATAGGTGCTCGCCATCGGTATCGCGCTTTATTCCCCGTACGGTACCCAGATGTTTTTCACTTGGACCGCGTGCTGCAGGAACCATCGGCCCTCCGCCTGGTCGTTATTGAACCAATCGACAACGCAGCCTTCGTTGGTAAAGACTTGCTTCAGATTTCCGACCGACAACAACTTCACCTGCGTTGCGCTGGCTTCGTCGGTGAACGACCATATGGCATCGAGATCGTCGTGTTCAGCGAGCACCTTGCTCAGTTCAGTGGTGCGTCCGGTAACGATGTTCAAAACCCCGCCCGGCAAATCGCTTGTATCAAAGACCTGATACAGATCGCTCGTGATGAGTGGATAACGCTCCGAGGGAATCGCCACAACTGTATTTCCCATCGCAATTGCAGGAAGAACTACTGAAAGAATTCCCAGTAGGGGAGCGTCTACTGGCGCCACGATTCCGATAGTGCCTACCGGCTCGTTCATCGCGATGGAGACGTTGCGGAATGGAGGGTTGTGCACGGCACCGTCAAATTTGTCGGCCCAAGCGGCGTACGAGAATATGCGTTCGACGCTCCTGGATACTTCCTGCACCGCCTGTTTTTCGCCCACAACTCGCCCCAGACGGGCAGCGATCTCATGGGCTCGCTGGGACAGGTTCTCGCCGACGTAATACAGAACCTGTGCGCGATTGTGAGCCGTCGCTTGCGCCCAACCTTCAGCCTTGCGCGCGGCTTCTACTGCATTGCGGACGTCTTTCCGATTGCCAAGCGGCGCCTCGCCCAGCAAGCTTCCATCGCTTGCATGAATTGGATAGCTGTATCCCGAATCGGGACGCGCCTGTTTGCCGCCAATATAGAGCTTTATGGTGCGATCGATCCCCGGAGGGCTCGCGGCCGACTCGTCTTCGTTCACTCCGCCCGGGGTCGTAGCTGAGGACTTTGGAAGCCCGACGGCTTGTTTGAACCACGCTGGCTCCAGATACTCGAGCAATCCCTCCCGGCCGCCCTCGCGCCCGTAACCGCTCTCGCGATATCCCCCAAACCCGCAGGCCGCGTCGAAAAGATTCGTGCTGTTCACCCAAACGACGCCAGCTTTGATTTGTGAAGCTACATGGAGGGCAACATTGACATTCTCGCTCCACACACTGGCCGCGAGGCCGTATGTCGTATTGTTCGCAAGCTCGACCGCCTCACGCAATGTGCGAAAGGTCATAGCGGCAAGCACAGGACCGAAGATCTCTTCCTGCGCGACCGTCGAACTCGGATGAACACTCGTCAGCAACGTTGGCGGGTAGTACAAGCCTTTCACCGGCAATGGCGTGCCGGGCTGGCTGCAGGTTGCACCCTCGGCTATCCCTTGATCCACCAGCTTGCGAATGCGTTCGAGTTGTACCGGAGCCACGATCGCTCCAATGTCGATCGCTTTGTCGAGGGGCGACCCCACTCGCAGCGTCTCCATGCGTGAGCGGATCTTGGTTACAAGCGCGTCGGCAACGCTCTCCTGCATCAGCAGGCGAGATCCCGCGCAGCAGACTTGTCCCTGATTGAACCAGATACCGTCCACGAGGCCTTCTACAGCACTATCTAGATCGGCATCGTCGAAGATGATGAAGGGAGACTTCCCTCCGAGCTCAAGTGACAGCTTCTTGTGGCTTTGCGCGGTTGCCTTGCGAATAGCTCGCCCGACTTCAGTTGAGCCGGTGAACGCGATCTTGTCGACATCCGGATGTTTGACAACAGCTTCACCTGTACGGCCATCGCCGGTCACAATGTTGACCACGCCCTTTGGCAATCCGATCTCCTGACAGATCTCCGCAAAGGCAAGCGCGGTGATGGGCGTAAATTCCGCGGGCTTCAAAATAACCGTGTTACCAGTCGCAAGCGCAGGAGCGATCTTCCACGCAAGCATCAACAGCGGAAAGTTCCATGGGATTATCTGTCCCACAACTCCGCACGCGACATACCCTGAAAACTCCTGATCGAGGAGCTGCGCCCATCCGGCGTGATGATAGAAATGCCTGGCGACCAGCGGGATATCGATATCGCGGCTCTCCCGAATCGGTTTGCCGTTGTCGAGTGTCTCCAGTACCGCAAGCCGGCGCGAATGCTTCTGCACCTGTCGCGCCAAGGCATACAAGTATCGGGCGCGGAGGTGAGGCGTGAGCGAGTTCCATTGCAGGAAAGCAGCTCGAGCTGCCTTGACAGCATCATCGACGTCAGCCGCACTGCCCTGCGCTACGCTGGCGAGCTTGTCTCCGGTGGATGGATCCGTGGTATCGAAGTACTCACCTTCGATCGGCTGCTGCCAGACGCCGTTTATGAAATGTCCAAACTTGCGCTTATGACGATCGAGCCATGCAAAGGACTCTTTTGCATCCTCGAGCGCCGGACCGTACTCCATCGAGACAAACTTTTCGACAATTTTGCTCATCGGCTCAATCTTCCGTCCAATTTTTATGCAATCGGATGTCTGTAATCCGCCGAGTAACGCCCGGTCGCGTAGTACTCAAGCTGCCGTTCAATGTCGGCCAACATTCCACTGGCGCCAAAACGAAAGAGACTGGCATTCAGCCACCGATCGCCGAGTTCGTCTTTGATCAGGGCCAGCCAATCAAGCGATTGCTTGGCCGTTCGAATCCCGCCGGCGGGCTTGAATCCGACAATCATTCCTGTACGGGCGGCATATTCACGGATCGCGCGCACCATGACGAGTCCCACGGGCAATGTCGCGTTTACCGTTTCCTTGCCGGTAGACGTCTTGATGAAATCGGCTCCAGCCATCATGGCTACCACGCTGGCGCGTGCGACGTTCCGCAATGTGACCAGGTCGCCGGTGCCGAGAATGGCCTTCATGTGCGCCTTGCCGCAGGCTTCCTTGAAGGTCGCAACCTCGTCGTATAAAGTCTGGAAGCTTCCGCTGAAGACATGAGCACGGGTAATAACAATGTCGATCTCCTGCGCTCCCGCGTCGACAGAACGGCGAACCTCGCCAACGCGCTCCGCCAAGGGCGACAGTCCAGCAGGAAATCCGGTTGATACGGCCGCCACTTTGATTCCGCTGCCTTCGAGAGCGCGAACCGCAGTCTCGACGAAGCTGTGATACACGCACACCGCTGCAACCTTGAGTTCGAAATCACCCAGTCCCAATTGGTTCATGATCGACTGCTGAACCGGCCGCTTGGCCTTCGCGCACAGGCGAAGAACGCGTTGATGAGAGTCGTCGCCGGATAGGGTCGTAAGATCCATGCAGCTGATGGCCCGCAATAGCCATGCGACTTGCCATTCCTTTTTCACCGTGCGCCGCGTGACCAGACTCTGGGCCCGGCGCTCAACGGCGCTGGTGTTGACGCGCACGTCTTCTACCCAATCCAGATTCAGCGGCACGCCGTGGTTTGGCACTAGCTCGTCTTTCTTGATCGGCGTCGCGTGTGCCTCGGCGATGCGGCGTTCAAGGTCGGTCTTCACCGCCATAATTCTTCTCCGTTGGGTTGAGGTCGAGGATCCGAGTGGATTTCCGGGGGACCACTGAGAGCTAATGATACCCTTCGGATTCGGGGCTAATGGGCAATGTTCCAGACACCTTCCCCCCTCCCCCTTGCGCAAAATCAATCAAACAAAGGATTTAGATCATACAGTGCGGCGTTTTTCTCATTCTTGACCACAATATGTTCTGATTCCAAAGTTGAAATCAGAACATATTGTGGTTCGCTCAACTCAAATGAACGCATTGTGATCATTTCTTGCATCTTCCGATGCCGACTTTCTGGTACATACCCCCTGCACTGTGCTTCCCATTCTGGAAATGAAACTTCCGCTCTAGCTTCTTTGCTACGACATCGAGCAACCGAAGTCAACACAGCAATCGAACATTTATCCGCTGCTCGACCAAAGAAAAGCTGTGCAGGAACAGAAACGGTTTGTGAGAGCAACTGAAAACTAGCGCTAAGGCTCAATCTGCAACTGCTTTGTTTCCAACTTGTGTTAGAGCGACGGATTTTCATCCGTTGCTATAAAAGCTGTGGAAATCGACTTACGAATCGCGAAACTACAGGATCGCTGGAATTCCAGACCCCATACCAGCGAGCGGCCCAAAACCAGGCAACCCCATGTGCTCACCTTCTCGCCGGGGACGAGTGCAATGCCATTCGTGACCGCGTACCTGCACCATTGTTGTAAACTTTTCGGTTTCAAAATGTTCACCTACCATTGGGTTCCGCGGAAGGTCCCGGCAAATATTCAGTTAGAACGAATTCCTTTGAGGAGCGATTCGATGCGTAAAGTCCTGAGCCTGGCGCTCGGAATCTGCAGCTCTGTCGTTATGTCGGCCCAGACGGCCGAAGAGCTGGTCGCCAAGAACCTTGAGGCAAAGGGTGGGATCGAAAAAATCAAAGCGATCAAGACACTCAGATTCTCAGGAAAATTCCAGCAAGGTAGCTTTTCCGCGCAAGTCTCGCAGGAGGCGAAGGCTCCTTCCGACATCCGCGAGATGTTTACGGTTCAGGGCATGACGCAGATCCAGGCTTACGACGGAAAAGTTGGCTGGCAGATATCGCCCTTCCAAGGCCGGCGCGATCCCGAGATGCTTGGCGAAGACGATTTGCGCGACATCGTTGAAGATGCCGACTTCTATGGTCCTCTCGTCGACTACAAAGAGAAGGGGAACACTGTCGAGTATCTCGGACATGACGCAGTGGATGGGGATGACGTCTACCGCTTGAAGGTCACGCTGAAGAACGGCGACATCGTCTACTACTACCTCGATCCCGATACCTACATTGAAATCCGCACGGAGCGCCAGCAGTTCATCCGTGGCGCGGTGAAGGAAAGCCAGACCGAACTCGGCTCCTACAAGCAGGTAAATGGAGTCTTCTTCCCTTTTTCCATCGCCAGCGGTCCGAAAAGTCGTCCTGACCAGAAGGGCACGGTAACGATCGAAAAGATGGAAGCTAACGTCGACATTCCGGATTCGGGATTTCAAATGCCGGCCGCTCCCCCTGCCCCTGCCGCTAAACCTTCGGGGAGGCCAGGTGGGGAATAGAGATATCCACTTTGAGCGCATTCCACAAGATCACTGTCATTGGAAGAGCGCGGTTCCACAGGTACGGCCTTCACACCAAGAATAACGCGAGCAATACCGAAAGGACCTCTCGAAATGACTCACCGCACGAAATTGGGAAAGCAGTTGGGCACGATTGCTTGCCTTCTCGTCTCCCAGATTCTTGTTTCCACCGCCGTTGCTCAGCAATCGGAGCCGAAGCCCGTGCGCTTCGATGCCGGTACCATTTCGGGACTTCGCGCGCGCAACATCGGCTCAGCGACCATGAGTGGGCGCGTGGCGGCGGTGACTGCTTTTAACGACAAAGGCCGCCTCACGGTCTTGGCCGGCGCCGCAAGCGGTGGCGTATGGAAGTCAGTGAATGGAGGTAGCAGCTTCCGTTCAGTTTTCGATCAACCCAGGGTGCAGTCGATTGGCGCGTTGGCCGTCGATCCAACGAATACAAAGATCGTTTGGGCCGGAAGTGGTGAAAGCTGGATGCGCAACAGCGTTTCGATCGGCGACGGCATTTACAAATCCACAGACGGTGGCGAGAACTGGACCAACGTCGGCCTCAAAGACACTGAGCACATCGTGAAGGTGATCGTGAATCCGAAGGACGGAAACACAGTGTTTGTCTGCGGGACCGGATCTGCATTTGCCGACAACGATGCCGGCGGTGTTTACAAGACAACCGACGGCGGCAAGAACTGGCGCAAGGTTCTCGCCGGCCCGAACCGCTCTACCGGTTGCGGACAGATGTCAATGAGTCCCCAAGAGCCAAACACGCTCTACGCGACTACCTGGGACTTTCGTCGTCAGCCATGGACTTTCCGCTCCGGAGGTCCAGGCAGCGGGATCTTCAAATCAACCGACGGCGGCGAGCATTGGAATGAGATTAGCGAGTCCAGCTCGAAGGGCCTGCCGACAAAGCCGTATGGACGCATCGCGATCGCTGTAGCTCCATCGAAGCCACAGACCGTGTACGCGATGGTTGAGTCAAAGGCCAGTGCGCTCTATCGTACAGACGATGGCGGGCAGAACTGGAAGAAGCTCGATGCCAGTCAATACATGGTTTGGCGTCCCTTCTATTTCTCGAATCTGATCGTCGATCCCAAGAATGAGAATAAGGTTTTTAAGGTTGACCTGGTGCTGTTGCTTAGCGTGAACGGCGGCGAGAGCTTCAGCGCGGTATCAAATCAGGCGCACGGGGACTTCCACGACGTGTGGATCAATCCCGACGATCCCAACGTCATCTTCGCTACCGACGACGGAGGACTCTGGCGGAGCTTCGACGGCGGAACGCGCTGGGAGCACCAGATGAACCTTCCGGTTTCGCAGTTCTATCACGTCAGCGTGGACAACGAGATTCCCTATCACGTTTATGGCGGACTGCAGGACAACAGCTCATGGGTGGGCGACTCTTCTTATCCGAGCGGCGTAACCAACTCACGCTGGGAGAACATGTACGGCGGCGACGGATTCTGGATGTGGGAGGATCCGTCTGATTCGAATTACATTTACGCAGAAGCGCAGGGCGGCGAGATCGGCCGCGTCAACCGCTGGACGCATGAGACACGAGCCATCAAGCCGTATCCTCAATATGGCGAGAAGAAACTCCGCTTCAACTGGAACACTCCGATCCAGGTCAGTCCGAACGACAGGAACACGGTGTACCTTGGCTCCCAGTTCCTCTATCGCTCGCGCGACCACGGTCAATCGTTCGAGCGAATCTCGCCTGACCTAAGCACGAACGATCCGGAAAAGCAGAAGCAGGAAGAATCCGGCGGCATTACGGTGGATAACTCCGCGGCGGAGATGAACACAACCGTGTACACCATCTCCGAGTCTCCGAAGAATGGGCAGCTGATCTGGGTGGGCACCGATGACGGCAACATTCAGATCACTCGCGATGGCGGCAAGAATTGGACAAACGTCGCGGGAAATTCGCCGGAGATCGGCAAGGCTTCATGGATTACCTGGGTCGAGGCCAGCCGCTACGACGAAGGCACCGCCTATGCGGCGGTCGATCGGCACATGTATGGCGATATGATTGCTCACATTCTCAAGACCACCGACTACGGCAAGACCTGGAAGTCAATCGTCGCGAGCGACAGCGGCCTTCGCGGCTGGGCGCACGTTATCAAAGAAGATCTCGTCAGTCCGAACCTTCTCTTCGTCGGAACCGAGTTTGGGCTATTCGTCAGTAACGATGGCGGTGAGCGCTGGGCACAATATAAAGGAAGCAACTTCCCTGCCGTCGCCGTGGACGATCTCGTGATTCAGCCGCGCACGAACGACTTGGTGTTGGCGACTCATGGTCGTGGTATCTGGATCATCGACGACATCTCGCCATTGCGGTCTCTCACGCGGGAAATCATGCAGGAAGAAGCCGGGTTTCTTCCAATGCCGAAAGGAATACAGTGGATCGAGGCCTTTGCCGGATGGCCTGAGGGCGCAAACTCCTACAACGGTCCAACCCGTCCGGACGTGGCCACAATTCCCTACTATCAGCGCACACGCCACATCTTTGGCGACTTGAAAATCGAGATTTTCGATTCGCAGGGCAAACTCGTCGATACCGTGTCGAGCAGCAAGCATCGCGGGGTAAATCGGGCGGAGTGGTCGATGCATTTGAAGGCGCCGAAGGTTCCTCCCGCTGCCAGCGCGGCCTTTGGCGCGGCGTTTGGGCCTCGCGTCCTCCCCGGAACCTACACGGTCAAGATGACCAAAGGCGATAAAACCTATGAGTCGAAGCTCGATGTTGCACTGGATCCGCGCGTGAAATTCAACGTAGAAGATCGCAAGCAACAGTTCGATCTGGCCACGAAGCTTTCGGCGATGCTCAATCACATGAGCTGGGCGGTGGATTCGATCGTTGGTGTGCGCGACACTGCGAATCGAGACGCGAGCCAGCTTAAAGGCAACGATCCGTTGAAGCAGAAGCTCAGCAAGCTGGCATCGGATTCCGATGCGATTCGCAGCAAGATTGTCGCGACCAAAGAGGGTGGAGCTATCACCGGTGAGGAACGGCTGCGGGAATTCCTGGCTGGCCTATACAGCGATGTAAATGGATATGAAGGCAAGCCCACCGACTCGCAGGTGGCCCGCACGGATGTGCTTAGGCGAGAACTGGAAGATGTGATTGGCGAATTTCAGAAGCTGGTTTCACCGCAGCTCGACCTACTCAACAAGCAGTTGATAGCGAAGAAGCTGCAGCCCATCAGGCTGCTCCCAGAACAGGAATGGCAGAAGGCACAGGATGCGGCAGAAGGCGGAGGGGCCGCTCCGAGCGCAATGGGAATGATTGAGATGGATTGAATGCCCGGTAGAGACGCAGCATGCCGCGTCTCTGCAAAAAAGTATGAAACCGGCCACAAAGATCCGGATTATCGAAGATCACGAAGCCACGGGCGACACCGCTACCGCCTACGACTTCTGGAGGGCTGGATCGGGACGACAGCAGGTTCCCGGAATTATCAAGTGCTTCGGAGCAAGGCCAGACTTCCTACGACAAGTCGTAGAGTTTTCGAATACGATCCATTTCTCTGAAGGACATCTCTCTCGCCGTCATAAAGAGATGCTCGCGACCTACGTTTCCTCGCTCAACAGATGTCCATATTGAATCGACAGTCACGCATACTTCCTGCGGGTTCAGGGAGCATCGGATGAGACGGTCGGTGCCATTGCGAAAGGGCGACTCGAAGAGGCTGACCTCTCACCCGCCGAAAAGGCGCTGCTCAACTACGCCAAATTGATCACGGAGGCAGCCAGCCGCTCCACGCACGATGACGTACAGAAGCTGCGCCAGTCAGGCTGGACTGAGGATCAAATCGCCGAGGCTGTTTACATAATAGCAATATTCGCCTTTTTCAACCGTGTCGCGGACGCCTTTGGAGTGCCCTCCCAGAACTATCTGCAGACGGGTAAATTGACTCCTTAAGCGTTCAACCCTTTTCAACCTGTCATCCTGAGGCCAGGTTTCGGCCGATGGATCTCCCGGAATGCTGCCGCCTTTGTGCCATTTCGGCACGATTTCACAATTTGCGCTGTGCCCAGCTTCTCGGCTAGCTTATGCACATGCGGTACTCTCGTGCCGCGGTGCTATCGGCTCCGCACCGCCCCTTGTTTCCGGCTCTCCTCATTCTCCTTGGTCCTACGATTCTCTGTGCTCAGTTCGCGAGCACTTACGAGCGACAATCTGCAACCAGATATGTCCTCACCGGAACTGTCGTGAACTCCGCCACCGGCGCCGGCATTCCTTATGCACTCGTGCAAGCAGATCAGAGCGCGAAGCTGGCTGACCAGAATGGGAATTTTAGGTTCGATAACCTGGCTTCCAGCACTGTCACGCTTCAAGCGCATAAGCCAGGATTCTTTCAGGAGAATGAGATCAACGAGATGCACGTGCCGAGTATGGTGACGCTCTCCGCTCCTGCGACGAATCTGGTTGTGCGTCTGGTGGCCGAAGCAATCATTAGCGGTCACGTTGAGAATCCAGAAGGCGAACCACTCGGTGGGCTGCCTGTCCGCTTGCGCTATGGCCAGGTTGTTAATGGACGGAGGACATGGCAGCAACAGGGCAATCGCCCAACCGACGAAGACGGCAATTTTCACATCGCGAATCTCAAGCCTGGGATTTACTTTGTCGAAGTAGGTCCAAACCAGCGCGCCAGGCCGCTAACCCAACAAGATAAATTTGAGGTGATTCCTGCTCTGTATTATCCGGGCGTTCGCGAGATGAGCGCGGCGACTCCGCTGCGCATCCAGCCCGGTCAGCGCGTGAATCTTGAAATCAGTACTAAGCGGGTTCCGGCGTATCGCGTCTCTGGAGTGATCACGGGCATGACTGGAAACAACGGTGGGCTGACCCTTCTCGACCAGGAGGGCGAGAGCACCAATGTGGGCATACGTTTCGATCCGAGAACAGGACGTTTCGAAGCCTTTCCGACTCCTGCAGGAACGTACCATTTGCAATTCAGAAGTCGTGACCCAGATGGTACAGAGATGTATGCCGATGTTCCCATCAATGTTAACGGTGACGTGGCGGAGCTCCGTATTCCTCTCGAGCGCAGCATGACAATTCCCGTGGAATACCAGACAGAGTTCAGCAAGTCTGATAACTCGCCAGCGGGTACAGGGATTTCGGATGGATCCTTCAGAAATCGCCGCATTCGGGCCGCACAGCTCAGGTTGGTCTCTCGCAAACCTCCGTATCAGCAATTTTGGGCATCGAGTCAGACGGCAGGTGGAGTAGAAGCGTTTCGCGGGCTCGAGGCTGGTACCTATGACGTAGAAGTCGAGCCAGTTGGCGGCGGCTACGTCGCAGCGATGACCTGGGGAGGCAAGGATCTTTTTCGCGAGCCGTTGGTTCTAGCGGAGGGCTCCGACCCTCAGCCGATCCAGGTAAAGACGCGCGATGACGGCGCGTCGTTGAGTGGCTCGGTGCAGGCCGGGAACGGCCCACAATCCGCGCAGGTACTAATGATTGACGAAGACCAGGGTGGGGTTCCTCTGCGTGCTATTCCCGTAAGCGGCTCCGGCTCGTTCCAAGTAAATGGTCTCGCGCCGGGGAGCTACGACATCCTTGCGTTTGACCGGCTCGACGGAATCGAATATCGCAACCGCGAGGTGCTGGGCGAGTACTTGTCCCATGCAGCGCACATCACGTTAAGCGCGGACGAGCAGGCGAAGGTAACTCTCGACTTAATTCGCACAAAAGAATGAATCGCAAACGATTACTCAGTTCTGCGCTTATAGTGGCCGCTCTGCCGGTCTTTTCGCAGCAACGTCCTCCGAGCAGCAACCAAAGATTTAGCGTGAGCGGCAGGATCGTGAATGCGCTGACGGGCGAAGCCCTGCGCAAGGCCAATGTTCAGCTAATTCCAACGACGCAGCGCGGCCAACCGCTGCATTCTGAGGTTGGTTCGGATGGCTCTTTTGAATTTCACGGCCTTGAGCCGGGAAAGTACACCCTCGTGGGAGAAGCGCGCGACTTTCCTCAGCAATCATTCGAGCAGCATGAGAATTTCAACACCGCCATCGTAGTGGGACCCGACAAGACGAGTACGGGAATCATCTTTCGTCTGCGTCCAGAGGGTTCCATTACGGGAAGAATCCTTGACGAACACAATGAACCTGTTCGCGACGCGCAGGTGATGCTGTTTCAGCGAAGTACCGATACGGGCAAGCGATTGGTCGAGCAGCGATCACAGATCATGAGCGACGAGCAGGGTGAGTACCGCTTTGGCCACCTGCGGCCGGGAATGTACTACCTAGCCGTCTTCGCGCAACCCTGGTACCGACGTTACCTGCAACGGGTTGGCATGCGGAATCGTGAATCGTCTGCTCCACCAGCGGAGGTCGATCCCGCACTGGATACCGCCTATCCGATTACGTATTATCCGGGTACAGGCGATGCTGACAACGCAGGCGCGCTGATCGTACATCCGGGTGATCGTCTGTCTGCAGACTTTGATCTCATACCCGTTGCCTCGTTGCACGTAACCCTCCTAAACACTCGCAACGAGATGGGGCGTGCGATCCAACCTAATTTGCGTGCGCGCGTGTTTGGAGAGGCCTCGGTATTTGTCCAACCAACCATGAATTGGCGTCAGAACGAGATGGAAATGTCGGGCATTGCACCTGGAGACTATTCACTCAATGTGATACAGCACGACGGCGGCGAAAACAGGACGTCGTCGCAAGACGTTAGTCTTCGCGGCGACATTGAATTCGATGCGGCGGCGGTCGCAAGCATTGAGCAGGTGCACGGGCGCATCAAGTACGACAGTGCAAAACCCCCGTCGGAGGCCTTCCTTCAATTCCGCGATGTTAACGCGCGTGGAGGAATGGGAACGCGTCCGGATGAGCACGGGGAGTTTAAGCTCCAGCCGCCGCACGCTGGCCGATATGTCATTGCCCTCGTAAATGCACAGGGCTATGCCATCCGTAGCATCTCCGCTACTGGCGCTCGAGTGAGCGGACGCACCCTTGATCTCACGGGCAGCGAGCCGGTTGAGCTTACCGTCGAAGCTTCCGAAGGAGTAGCACAAATCGATGGGACGGTCATGAATGGTGACAAGCCTGTCTCCGGGACGATGGTGGTACTGGCTCCGCAGGACATGGCCGACAACGCCTCTCTCTTCCGTCGCGACCAGAGCGACAGCGACGGTACCTTTACTCTCCGCGATGTAGTACCGGGGCGTTATACGGCAATCGCGCTTCAGAACGGATGGGAGATGGAGTGGGCTTCGCCGGAAGCACTGCGACCATATCTTGCGAAGGCTACGTCGGTAGTGGTGAGCGGTAAAGAGAAGCTCGATATCAAGATCGCTGCGCAGTGAGCCAAATCAAAGCCAGTCGCTTCGGTAGGCCACCCACCAACTAACGAATGCCAGAGGAATTGTGGCGAGCAGTCCCCAGAGCAAAGGTAGCGACAAGTCAGCTACCAAACTCAGCAGGATGAACGTGATCCAGAAGATTTTTTTTTGCATATCCGTTCGTCTCCGAATCCTGCCTGACTGCAAGCACACCAGCCCCGCGAATTCCGTCGCGCTTCAGCGTCTGCAACGCTTCATTGGCTTGGTCCAGAGAAAAAAGCTGGACTTGTGTGTGGATAGGAATCTCGGCGGCCACGCGCAGGAAATCATGGCCATCCTGACGGGTGTTGTTGGCTACGCTGCGAATCTTGCGCTCCCAATAAAGCAGATCATACGAGAAAGACGGAATGGGACTCATATAGATTCCCCCCAGCACGAGAGTTCCGCCGCACTTCAGATTCTTCAGCGCGGCGGTCACAAGTTCACCCGCTGGCGCAAAGACGATGGCTGCATTGAGCGGTATCGGTGGATCGTCGTAGGCATCGCCCACCCATTCTGCGCCCAGTTCCGCGGCGAGTTTGCGATGCTTCTCTTCCCTCGTAGAAACCACGACGCGCATACCCCAATGTTTAGCCACCTGAATGCAGACGTGACCAGCAGCGCCAAATCCGTAAATGCCGAGTGTGTCGCCGGACTCAAGTTCTGCGAGTCGCAGCGCGCGAAATCCGATGATGCCGGCACAGAGTAGCGGCGCAGCTGCGAGAGCGCTGAAGCTGTTCGGGATCGGATACACGAACTGCTCAGGCGCGACGACATACTCGGCGTAGCCACCGTTCACAGTCCAACCTGAGAAGAGCGCGTTGGGACACAGATTCTCTTTCCCACGCGTGCAGAACTCGCAGCGGCCGCATGTGCGATGCAGCCAGGGAATTCCGACGCGTGCTCCTAAAGGAAAGTTTTTGGCACTCAACCCAGCGCGAACAACTCGTCCGACGACTTGATGTCCGGGAATCACTTGCGTCAACTTCTGCGCAAGCTCACCCTCGACTACGTGCAAATCCGTGCGGCATATCCCGCAGGCGATTACTTCGACCAAGATTTCGTCAGCCGCGGGTTCAGGAATCGGAACTTCCGATAGCATGAGGGGGCTCGTATCGATAGCACCAGGTTGGGACAGGATCATCGCTTTCATTGTGCCGCCCGTTCGCTTACATTAAGACATCTTTCACATCTACTCACGAGGACTGGATGATCGTCGCCACCGACTATCCTGAGATTACTGTCGACAACTCGCCGCTGCGCATGTTTCTCGCGGCGCCCAAGGCCGAAAACAAGAAGAAGTTCCCTGGAATTGTTTTCTACTCCGACATCTTCCAGCTCACAGGCCCCATGCTACGCGCCTGCGTCAGGCTTGCGGGTTACGGATTCGTTGTAGCAGCTCCCGAGATCTATCACCGCATTGAACGACCTGGCTGTGCGATTGCGTTTGACGACGCTGGACGCACGCGTGGATTGCAGAACGCTTCCAAGACTGAAGTCTCTGAATTTGATCGCGATTGTCGCGCGGTCCTCAATTATCTGTCACAGCACGAAATGGTTTCGCCATCGAAGTTGGGAGCAGCAGGGTTTTGCATCGGTGGACATCTCTCGTTTCGCGCTGCGCTACAACCTGACGTACGCGCCACAGTGTGTTTCTACGGTACCGGAATCCACGATGGCAGACTGGGCAGAGACGCGGATGCTGGATCTTTACAACGCGCCAGAGAGATCAAGGGCGAGTTGCTGATGGTCTTTGGTGAATCCGATCCTCATGTTCCCAAGGAAGGACGGGAAAAAATACGGACTGAACTGCAGCAGGCAGAGGTCAAATATCGAGTGAAACTTTATCCAGCTGAGCACGCGTTCATGCGTGACGAAGGACCACGTTACGATCCTGAATGCACAGACCTGGCATTTGCTGACATGATGCATTTATTTCGCAGTACCTTTGGCGAGAGTTCCGGAATTGCACCATAGGACGCATCGATTGAGTTTGATACATCCTAAATAGGTTCGCGACAGACGATGTCGACGTCCTTTTACTCACATGAGCAAACGAATTCAGCTAATTCTTCTGGGCTTCATGGTGCTTGCCGGCTTCCGGCTTGTTCTCATTTATCGCGAGCGGAACGCGCCAATATCAAAACCCAACACAGCCCGTCCGGCCACGATGCTGAACGCCGATGACTACGTCGTCCCTCCGCAGGTGCATTCCACCGATCTGAAATCGGCGAGGCAAGATCTGACGGGAAAAACTGTTTGGGTGAAAGCCGGAAATCAGGTCAAATATTTTCCCTACGCCGGCGGGCGCGTCGATTTCAAGCACTCTGCAGGCCTGCTGCCGCCGCTGAAGAAACTTGAGATCACGAATGTGATCCAAGCGACCGCACCGGATACGAAGGCGGAGGAGATTGCTCCCGGAGTTCGAGTGAGAGCACAGCAAGTGCTGGCCGTCTTCAAGACTGATGGAGACCCGAAGGCCTATGCTGCTTCGATCGGGGGCAATCGAGGCGGCGATTACACGCTCTACATCAATGACTTGTTTTTCTTCGACAATCCGCACCAGCTATACAAGCACTGGCCGCCGGATATCTGGGCAGCGGTCGATAAGCACCAGGCGATGAAGGGTATGAACGAGCTGCAAGCAGCGCTTGCTCTGGGAGCAGGAATGCCCGAAGGGAGCCGAGGAGAGATCGGCAACCGCACGCTCACGTTTGATAACAACGGGCATCCGGTAAAGGTGACCTTCGAACACAATCGAGCTACGCAAGTGGTCCCAGAATCTTAGGGTGGTGACGCACCGAAAAGTGAATTGAGATAATCTCATCCTCCGGAGGGAAACCCACAATGATGCTCGATTGGAATGAATATCAAAAAGAGTTGATGACCACGATTGGCAAGATCGCGCAGACCAGCCCGGAGACGGTCTCGGGCTACCAGGCATTGCACGCTGCCGGAAGGAAAACTAATCTTCTCGGAGCCAAGGTCCGCGAATTGATTGCACTGGCCGTTGCCGTCACGACGCATTGTGACGGATGCATTACAGTGCATACCAGTAACGCCATAAAAGCAGGCGCGACGAAAGAAGAGATCACTGAAGCACTAGGTGTGGCTGTGGCGATGAACGCCGGAGCCGCTCTTGTTTACAGCGCTCGCGTGATGGACGCCTACGCTGCGAAGACGCAAGACGAAACCGTAGCGGCAACGAGGTAGGATCGAAGTCAGCGACCTGCCTCCCCTGCACCAGTCGGCTTGGGAATGCAGGTTCGCACGGAGACGATACCTGCTGCAACTCGCCATTTCTTTACACATCCCCCTTCTCTGATTGCCTGGAATCGAATTCCACGCAAGTAGCACATCCTAAGACGTTCATAGGTTGGTACTTGGCACAGAAGCCCTGAAAACCGGGCTATCCCACTGATTTTCGAATGTTAGACTTGAGGAAACGGCATGGCGGAATACCTAGTCAACACCGCCGACGAGCGCGGACATGTCTCTGAGCACGTAGAGCACGGGGCCTCGGTTGCCGAGGTTCGCGACCGCTTTGCGCAGCAGGGGCTGCTTGTTACCTCCATCAAGCCTCGGGGGATTCTGGGTAAAGCTGGACCCGGACGACAAAAGAGACTCAAGCTGGAGCATTTTGTTATCTTCAATCAGCAGTTTCTGACACTTATTCATGCTGGTCTGCCGATCCTGCAGGGCTTGGATCTACTCAGCAAGCGCCAGAAGAACCGCCAACTTCGGTCAATCCTTGAAAACGTTCGTCAACGAGTTCGGACCGGCGAACTGCTCTCAGAGGCCTTTCGCCACGCTGCTCCCAGCGCGGTGTCCAAGGTTTATGCAACTACTCTCCTCGCAGGTGAAAAGAGCGGCAACTTGGAAGAGGTGCTGGGCCGGTTCATCGCCTTTCAACGGGTAGCGCTTGCGTTTCGCAAGAAGCTGGTGGCGTCACTGGTCTACCCGGCTCTTCTGGTCACCATGGTGATGGTGATGTTCACCTTTCTGCTCAGCTACGTCGTTCCGCAGTTCCAGGGCTTGTATTCCCAGTTGGGAAACGGAACCGCAAGCCTTCCGGGCATAACTCTGTTTGTACTGGGCATTGGCGAAGCTGTAAAGCACTGGCTTTGGGCGATCGTTCTAGGATTGGCATCGGCGATTTTTCTCCTTCTGCGGTGGAGCAAGAGCGAAAGCGGATCGATGGCGATCGATCGGTTCCGTCTTTCTTTGCCGCTTATAGGCGACATCTGGTTGAAATACCAGGTAGCAATTTTTTCGCGCACACTGTCCACTTTGTTGAGCGGAGGACTTCCTCTGGTGCAAGCGCTCGAGACAGCCGGTTCCTCTATCGAAAGCAAACTGCTTTCGAACGCAGTCCTGCAATCTGTGCAGAAGGTGCGGGAAGGACGCAGTCTCTCGAAGAGTTTGGAAGAAACCACCTTGTTCCCGGAACTGGCCTACCAGATGATCGAGGTCGGCGAATCCACGGGAGCTCTGCCCGCCATGCTTACATCGATCGCCGAGTTTCTCGAAGAAGATGTGCAGACCGCGCTGAGCGCGGCGTTGTCGTTAATCGAACCGGTGATCCTCATCGTAATGGGACTCGTGGTGGCCACGGTGTTGATCGCTCTGTATCTCCCGATCTTCTCGCTGGGAGCGCAGGTCGGAGGAGGATCGTAGGTTTTTATATGGCAGATGCAGCACTCTTTGTGGGCGGCGCGTCGGATGCAAATGCTGAAGCGCGCGCGCGCGATTTGGCCCGACGCTACCGCCGCGAGTTCGTGGATTTGAAGAACTACCACATCCAGCACGAACTCTTTCGCACGGTTCCCGTCGACCTGATGTTTCGCTACAACTTTGTCCCTCTTGAGGAGCACGGAGACGAACTCACGATCGCGATCTCAGACCCAAGCCGGCTGATGATGATTGACGAGATTGGCCTGCTGCTGAACAAACGCGTGCAGACCAAGGTCGCAACGCTCGCGCAGATCGAGGAGATTCTCAAGAAAACCGAGCAATCGCAACGCGTGCTCGACGAGGCTACCGAGGGCTTCACCTTCGACGTTGTGCGTGAAGACGACGCCGGCGACGAGACCATCTCGATCGAGCGGCTGACTTCGGAAGAGGACATCAGTCCGATCATCCGCCTTGTCGACACAACTATCTTCACCGCGCTGGAGCGTCGAGCGAGCGATATTCACATTGAAACGCAGGATGATTCGGTGCTTGTGAAGTACCGCATCGACGGTGTGCTCCAGCAGGCGATGCAGCCGATCTCCAAAGAACATCACTCGACGATCATCTCGCGCATCAAGGTAATGAGCGAGCTCGACATCGCTGAGCGCCGTGTCCCCCAAGATGGACGCTTCCGAGTGAAGTACAAAGGACGGCTGATTGACTTCCGCGTTTCCATCATGCCTACCGTGCATGGCGAAAATGCCGTCCTCCGCGTGCTCGACAAGGAATCGATGAGCGAGAAGTTCCGCAAACTCACTCTCGATGTGGTCGGATTCGATGAGGATGATCTCCGCCACTTCCGCCGTTACATCAAAGAGCCTTACGGAATGGTGCTTGTGACCGGCCCAACCGGCTCCGGCAAAACAACGACTCTGTACGCCGCTTTAAACGAAATCAAGAGCGAAGAAGACAAAATCATCACGATTGAGGATCCAGTCGAGTACCAGATCCGCGGCATCACTCAGATCCCAGTAAACGAAAAGAAAGGGCTTACCTTCGCCCGCGGATTGCGATCAATCCTGCGTCACGATCCCGACAAGATCCTGGTCGGTGAAATCCGCGACACCGAGACCGCGCAGATCGCGATTCAATCCGCTTTAACCGGTCACCTCGTCTTCACAACCGTTCACGCCAACAACGTTGTTGATGTCATCGGCCGCTTTCTCAATATGGGAGTTGAGGCCTACAACTTCGTTTCCGCATTGAACTGTATTCTGGCGCAACGATTGGTGCGGGTAATCTGCGATTCCTGCAAGAAGCCTGTTCGCTACACACCCGAGCAGCTCGAGGCGAGCGGTTTGGAGCTCAAAGAGTGGGGAGGCTTCACCTTCTATGAAGGCGAAGGTTGTATCGAGTGCGCGGGTACTGGATATAAGGGCCGCACGGCCATTCACGAGCTTTTGGACTTAACCGATCGAATTCGCGAATTGATCCTGGAGAAGAAGCCCACATCCGAAGTGCGCAAGGCTGCCCGCGAGGAAGGGATGCGTTTTCTCCGCGAATCCGCGTTGGCAAAGATTCGCACGAACGTAACCACCCTGAAAGAGATTAATAAGGTAACCTTCATCGAGACGTCCCGATAGCATGGCAACTCCGAAACAAGCGAAACCGCGCCTGGCTTGCGAGATCACCACGCAAAGCCTGATTGCGGCACGTGCCAAGTCCGACGGAAGTGCAGTCGATGTTCATACAGTCCGACGCCTGAACAAAGATGTTGTTCGGCCCTCTTTGAACGTGGGCAATATAACCAACTCCTCCGCTTTGGGCGAGACGATCGCCAGCGCGCTGTCAGCCGTTGGCGGGCGCAAGCGTGACGTGGTTGCGGTTATTCCTGACGCGGCGGTTCGCGTGTTGTTGCTCGACTTCGACACGCTTCCGGAAAAGACCGGGGAAGCTGAGCCAATCATTCGATTTCGTCTGCGGAAATCGGTGCCATTTGATGCCGATCAGGCAGCTCTGTCATTTGAGAGCTACAGGAAAAACGACGGCGTAAAAGTGCTGGCTGCGGTGACACCCCGCGAGGTACTTCAGGAATACGAAGCTGCATTTCATTACGGGGGATACGAGCCCGGATACGTGCTTCCTTCAACACTGGCTGCGCTGAACGGAGTGGAAGCCGATCGGCCAACGCTACTGGTGAAAGCGGATGGAAATTTCATTTCTGTGGCAATCGCCGACAAGAATGAGGTCATCTTCTACCGGATGCTCGATGTTGTGCCCGGCCGGACTGGAACAGCAATTGCCGACGAGGTATACCCGTCGATCGTCTTTTTTGAGGACAACTATTCCGCAAAGATCGAGCGCATTCTACTTTCGTCGATCTCCGACATAGATGAACTAAAAAGGGCGCTCGAAGAGCAGACTGGAGTCCGACCAGAGACGCTCGATGCCAGAGTTTATGCGAGTGAGAGTCTGTCCGGCGATGGCCTTCCTGCTTCGGCATTCGCGGGGGTTGCAGGAGCACTGATTCACTGATGCGAATTGCAATCAATCTCGCCTCGCGCCCCTACCAGGACGAACGCCGCTTCTATCGGAACTGGGGTTTGGCTCTTGCTGCCATGATCCTGCTTACGGCCTTCATGGTATTTGTCTCGGTCCGTCACCATGTGAACTCGCAGAAGCAGTGGACGCAGGCTCGAGAGGCGGAAGCCAAGTTGGCTGAGTTAAAAAAAGAGGAGGCACAAGCTCGGCAGATTTTGGCTCAGCCAGAAAACCGTGGCACGCGAGACCGGTCCTATTTCCTAAACGCCGCCATTATGCGTAAGTCCTTCTCCTGGACTCGGCTGATGGAGGACATGGAGAAGGTGATGCCAGCTGGCTTGCGCATCGTAGCGATCGCGCCGGGTGTAGACCGTAATCACTTCGTTCTAAGGCTGCAAGTCGAAGGAGAGAAGCGTGAAACGGCGGTAGAGCTGCTCCAGAACATGGAAAAATCCGCGCATTTCCGCTCGCCCAAGCTTAACGTCGAATCTCATACTGAGTCTAAGAACGGCCAGGGAGGAGGCGTGAAGTCAAACATCGTTACCGCCTACCTTCCTGCCGAGCCGCTTGAGGGAGGAGGAGAATAGATGGCCGACCTCTCGCGCGTTCGACGGCGCATCATTTACTCCATCGTGGCGCTCGGCGTTGTTGATGTTGCCGCCCTGATCTATTTGGCTTTACCCCTGCGAGCTGGAGTCGCACAACCGGAGCAGGTACAACAGCAGTCCGAGGAGGAATACCGACGGCTCAGCCACACCAATGTCCCGCTACGAGGTATCGATCAAAAGCTCGCCCAAGCTCAGAAGGACGATGCGGCCTTTATCGACCGGAGGTTGCCATCCCGCTACTCGGATGTCGTGGCGGAATTGGGCAAACTGGCCAGCGCCAACCAGATCAGTATTGGCTCCGTTAACTACGCTAGTACCCCGGGCGACCTGCCAGGCATGCTGAATCTCGAAATGCACGCCGCTCTGGGCGGGCAATATGTAAACCTGGTGAAATTCCTGAACGCAGTGGAACGTGACAAGATGTTCTTTATCATCGACAGTGTTGGATTGACTGGACAGGGTGGAAAGGCCGGGCAACCAAACGGTTACGTTCATCTGGACGTGAAAGTGGATACTTTCTTGAGAGCGCAAAGCTGAAACATGAAGATTGGATCGGATGACAAGAAGAAGGTATACGCGATGGCAGCTCTGCTCGCAATTGCTGCGCTGCTGGTGTTGCGTGCCTTCTTTTCTTCCGGTGCACCGGTAAATACTGTCGCGGCCTCGGCAACCACAGGTCAGGCCCCAGCTGGACCCGGAACGCGCAGCGGTGGAAAACCAGCTCCTCCGCTTGATCCAACTCTGCGCACTGACTTGCTCAAGAACAGTGAGGAAGCTCTTTACAAAGGCAGCGGGCGAAACATCTTTGAAGAGCAAGCGGCGCCGCTTCCGGTGATAAAACACCCGGTCGTCGTTGAATATAAGCCCCCGCCACCTCCGCCGCCACCGCCACCTCCCCCAATTCCGCTAAAGTTTTACGGCTTCGCCAACAAGCCGGGACAAGCAAAAGCAATCTTCCTCGCGAATGGAGACGATATCTTCATTGGCCACGAAGGCGAAATCGTGAATCGGCGGTACAAGATCATACGCATTCATCCGACCCAGGTTGAGATCGAGGATGTGCTCAACAACAACCGCCAAAGCATTCCCCTCACGCAAGGCTGAAGTCATGAGTCTTATAAGTTCCCATTTGAGGAAGAAGGCAGAGAGAGGATATGTTCTGCTGGCGATCCTGTTTGCGCTCACGGTCTTGATTGTTGGTCTCGCGGTTGCAGCCCCGAGCGCCGCCACGGCGCTACGCCGCACCAAAGAAGATGAACTGATTCGCCGTGGACAGCAATACGCGTTGGGCGTTCGCCGGTTTTACAAAAAGTTTGGGCGCTATCCCTCCAATCTCGATCAACTGGAAAACACTAACAACATCCGCTTCCTAAGACGTCGATACCTTGACCCACTTACAGGAAAAGACGATTGGGCTCCGATCCAATTCGGTCAGGCGAGACCGGCCGTAGGATTCTTTGGGCAAAAGATCATCAATACAGGAGGACAGAGTCCGTCAGGACCAGGACTGGGCCCTTCGACCATCGGAACCGGACTTGGCGGAAATGCCGCGAGCAGTTCAGACAGCGGTGGATCTGCAGGTGGCTCGAATTCCACCAGCAGCACCAATACTGGTACCGCTGGAACTGGGCCCTCCGGACCGAACGCCGGCTCTCCTTTTGGACCGTCGGGTTCCGCTGGTAATCCATTATCGAGCAACCAACTCAGTGGGCGTACTTTTGGGGGAGGAGCAATCGTCGGAGTTTCCGTGCCGTTGGAAAAAGAATCGCTCAAGGAATTTCAGCAGAAGACCCACTACAACGAATGGCAGTTTGTCTACGACCCCACCATGGATCCCACTTTGCGGGGAGGCACTGGTGCAGGCGCGGCTACGGGAATCCCGGGGGCGGCTGGGAATCTTCCAGGGGGTATTGGAGGACTTGGTCAGGGTATTGGAGGGCTCAATCCCGGAACGACGAATAATCCATCGACGAATAACCCTCCGACGAATAATCCAATCTCACCTGCGATGCCTAAATAGACAGCAGAGACAAAAAGGCCTCGCTTGCGCGAGGCCGGTCTTTTCTTGAGGGGAGACTTATACGCTAAAGGACGATCCGCACCCACAGGTGCTCTTCACATTGGGATTGTCAAACTTAAACCCGGCAGCTTCCAGAGTCTCGACGTAGTCCACGACGCATCCCTGGAGGTACATAAGCGAGGTGGCATCGACGAACACCTTGAGTTCGTCGAAGTTGAAAATCTTGTCCATCATGCCGGCGGTATTCTCGAAGTTCATCGAATAGCTGAAACCAGAGCAGCCCCCGCCCACTACGCCAATCCGAAGACCGGCAGGCATCGGGTCCTGCTGCGCCATAATCTCTTTCACCTTGGCCACGGCCGTCGGCGTCAAACTGACAGGGAAAGCCTTGGGCGTAGTCTCAATATTGGGTTGTACGGTAGTTGCCATTCTCGTCTCCTCGATGAAGCCTCAGTATATCAGCCGCTTAGCGGCAATTAGAAGCGCTATGTATTGGATGGTCTAGTGGCGTGGGCGATGCAGATTGTAGGAACTACTTGGTCACGCCGGGCAAGAGCGCCCAGCGTGCCCTAAACCTTAAGCTGTTACATACCTCCCAGCATCAATCACCCTTGTCGCAATCTGCTGCCGCAAAGCGATCGTGTTAGTGGGATCGTGTTTCAGCAGCCTGCGCAGAATGGTTGTCTGTATGCGCAGGTTGTCACCCTCTGAGGCCGCCGCAATAACTTTGCGTGCCGCGACTTCGATCCGCGCCATCGCTTCAGACAAGTAAACCTGCGTCATCGCAATCGGCAGAGCTAAGCCAGATTCGCCTCGAGCGTGGATCAGCTTCAATGTACGCAGCAGCACCGAGTCTATCGCGAAGACTTCAATGATGATGTCGGCCAAAGCCCCCATCACCTCTTGCTGCTCCGTGAGCTCCATCATGTAACGCTGCGACGCAACGCCTGCGGCAAAGAGCGCAACCTTCTTCGCGTTCCCCACTAACGCGCGTTCCGCGGTGAGCCCCCCTTCAGCCTCTTCGCTCATTGACGGACCGGCAAGCACTTCATCCATCAGCTTCTTGATGGCCGGCATGAGTGCAAGCTGTCCACTCATCGCGCGTTTCATGAGCCATCCAGTAATGATCATCCGGTTGATCTCGTTTGTGCCCTCGAAGATCCGATTCACGCGCGAGTCACGATAGGCACGCTCCGCTGGATACTCCTCGACGAACCCATAGCCGCCGTAAATCTGCACAACATGATCGACTACCTGATCGAGCATCTCCGATCCCCACACTTTGAGAATCGAGCACTCGACCGCGTATTCTTCGATGCCTTTGCGGATCTGGGTCGAGGCATCTGGGCGGTGCTTGTCGATGTCGCGTAGTGCCTCGTCAATCATTCCGACAGTCCGGTATGCGAGGGATTCGCCCACGTATACCCCGGTTGCGATATCTGCCAGCTTTTCGCGGATGAGACCAAAGTCCACCAGAGTCTTGCCGAAGGCCTTACGCTGCTTGGCATAGTTGAGCGCGGCCAGCAGCGAGGTTCTCGCGCCGCCGACGCAGCCGGCACCGAGTTTGAAGCGGCCGATGTTCAGAATATTGAAGGCAATGACGTGTCCCTTGCCGATTTCGCCGAGCAGGTTCTCGACCGGCACCTTGCAATCATTCAGGATCAGAGGGCAGGTGGAAGAGCCACGAATGCCCAGCTTCTTCTCCTCAGCCCCAACGGAAAATCCGGGGAAGGTTCGCTCAACAATGAACGCAGAGAATTTCTCTCCGCCGATCTTTGCAAAGACTACATAGAGGTCGGCAAAAGACGCGTTCGTAATCCACATCTTCTCGCCGTTAAGGACGTAGTACTTGCCATCAGGCGACAGATCGGCACGCGTACGACAGTTGAGCGCATCGGATCCGGACGATGATTCTGAGAGTGCATAGGCTCCAACCCACTCACCGGAAGCCAGCTTCGGCAGGTATTTCTGCTTCTGCTCCGGTGTGCCGAAATAAACGATTGGAAGCGTGCCAATTCCGACGTGCGCACCCCAGGTCACGCTGAAACTTCCCGACTTGGCTATGTAATCGGCAATGATGGCCGAAGTGACCTTGTCCATCTCCATCCCGCCGTATTCTTCGGGGATGTCGACGGAAGTCAACCCAAGCTCGCTGGCCTTCTTGATGAGATCGCGTGTGACTGAGAATTCTTTGTGCTCGATCTTCTCGATGTTTGGGACGATCTCTTTCAGCGCAAACTCTTCGGTGGTCTGAGCGATCTGGCGATGCTCGTCAGTAAAGTCCTCCGGTGTGAAAACCTCTTCAGGGTGACGATCCTCAATTAGGAAGCTGCCCCCCGCGATTTTGGTCTTTGGAACGGTTGCTGTTGCCATTTAGACCTCCGATTGACAGAACTTACTCAATATTCTCGAAAATGCCGGCCGCACCCATGCCACCGCCCACGCACATCGTTACCAGCCCATATTTCCCATTTCGGCGCTTAAGTTCGCGAATAACGCTCGCCGTCAGCTTAGCTCCCGTGCAGCCCAGCGGGTGCCCGAGTGCGATGGCGCCTCCATTGGGATTCACCCTTGCAGAATTTAGTTCACCCGCCTTGATCACAGAAAGCGATTGTGCAGCGAACGCTTCATTCAGCTCGATGACGTCGATTTGATCGAGCTTTAGTCCAGCGATCTTTAGGGCCTTAGGAATTGCATACACGGGACCAATACCCATCTCTTCTGGCTTGTATCCGGCAGTGGCAAATGCAACGTAGCGCGCCAGCGGTTTGATGCCGAGTGCCTGCGCACGCTCTGCCGACATGACAACAGCAGCCGCCGCGCCATCTGACATCTGCGATGAATTGCCTGCAGTAACCGTTCCTTTGGCGTGAAAGGCTGGCCTCAACGACGAGAGCGCTTCCATCGATGTGTCCGAACGGGGACCGTCGTCCATCTTGAACTCGATATCGATGCGTTTGGGCTTGCTGCCGTTTGGAGTGGTGAAGCTCACGGGTACTGGAACGAGTTCGTCATTAAACTTG
>Ga0126371_10000086_pt1 | contig 64817 bp, 54 predicted proteins | sample PanSoiMetaPlot_4_FD_110145 | JGI IMG/M metagenome (GOLD analysis project Ga0126371, IMG submission 110145) | Tropical forest soil microbial communities from Panama - MetaG Plot_4 | ecosystem: Environmental > Terrestrial > Soil > Tropical forest > Bulk soil | place: Panama | collected 2016-02-17
CATGTCGAGCGAGCGATGTTCACTTATGAAGAGGATTTTCGATTTCGGGGAAAGATGTTGAATTCGGCGAGCCGACTCAATTCCATTCAGTGCTGGAAGTCCAATGTCTAGCAAGATTAAATCGGGTTGTAATTCCTCCGCCTGCTGAACGGCCATCAGTCCATCCGCCGCTTCACCGATGATTTCTAATTCTGGGTGGCTCTGAAGCGTGGTGGAGACGAAGCGACGCCAAGGCTCGAAGTCGTCCACTACGAGAGTGCGAATCCGTGATGTTTCCAACGCACCTCCTCCCTAGTTCACAACTCACCTTCGTGGCTACTAGTTGCGATAGTTTGAAACAGCGGGGAATTAATCGACGCGTCGCGCTCCATTTATTGCAGGATTTTTTTCGACAGAATTTCCCCACCTGCTCGGCCAGAAACAGGCCCTACTTGAGAACCCGCAGGTGTTAGGGAGAAGGGGAGTACCTGCTGCTTGGGCAAACAATCTTGAACCCGTGAAATGATCCTCGTCAAGTGCAGTTCTTGTACTGACGATTTGGACGTGGTAGATCGCCGGCATCGACAAATCGAGTTGGACAAAAGCAATTGCAAAAGTTCTGGTTGGAATGTCGGAGATCCGGAAATTGAGATCCCCGAATAAGTAGTTTCCGTGTACCTGATGTCATATCTCAATGCTTAGTTCCACTGCGACCGACGGTACAAACGCTGACACAGCTCGGCCACTCGTCGTAGCAAGGAAAGAGTGGTTTCTTTCTGGTGGCTACCTTGTCGGCAAGCCATCGGACGGAGGATCGGTGTCACATGACTGCGTTTCGAATCCGGGCAGATTGCAACGGCAGAGAACGGCAACGCCTGGGTACGGCGTAACCCTGAGGAAGATTTCGGGGTTACCCCCGTGGTTGATTGGATAGGACGATTTCCCCATCGGCGGATGTTTACGGCTTTGCTTTGAATAAGTTGGGCAGGACATCTTCACGCATGATTCTGTGACCTGGGCATTCAGCGAGGAGGAATGTCTTTTGAGCCAGGAGAAGGAGCCAGGCGAAAATCCTCCAAGAAACCTCCCGAAATTCTCCCCTAAACACAAGAGGTTCGATTGCTCGATGTGAGCAATTGCATGCGGAAGCTTGATCTATGGATAAGTCCGTTATCGGGAATAATTTAAGCTAAGAAAGGGGGAGGGGGCTGGAGCCTCAACATATTCGTCCGAATGCGGTCGAATTTGACTCGGTCGTTGTCGCAAGTGCAGGAACAGACCTTGCATAACCGACTGGGTACCTAAGCCGAGTTACGCCGCTATATGTTTTTTCATATCGCCGTCCCAATAAACATACTGAGGCTACGATTCCGAGGATATAATGACCGCAACTCCCTAATCTGCTACCAGTTAGACAAAGTTCCGCGGATCAATCAGTTGGCACCTGAGTTGCTTATTACCGAGAACGAAGCAAGCAATCCCTTCACGGGCTACGCGCGCCCACGAAACGAGCGCATGACCAGGGAATCCCAACTGCGAGCCGCAGCCGTTGTGCTGGCACTGTGCACTGTCGCAGTGATCGTCTTCGGTGTCATCAACTTCCAGAAAGAGCGCGAGTACGTTGTTCCTGATGATGGCGTTTGGTGGCTGGAGAGTGGAGGGCAGCTCTTTGCTGAACGAGTCACGCCGCTAGGTCCTGGGGAGCGTGCCGGACTAAAGGCTGGCGATCAGCTGGCTGAAATCAATGGAAGGCCGATCCACTCGGGTGCCGATAGAGTTCGAAGCCTATTCCGAACTGGAACATACTCGAAGGCAACATATGGCGTAATTCGCGAAGGGGTCAGGGTCGAGGCGCCGGTGATCCTTGTGCCCGCGGACAAGTCACTGAATATGGGCCTTCGTCTCATTGCGCTGATCTACCTGGGAATTGGGCTTTACGTCCTGCTCAGACGCTGGTCTGCTCCAAAATCCTCCCACTTCTATATCTTCTGTCTCGCCTCGTCTGTACTCTACGCCTTCCACTACACAACGAAACTAAATGCTTTCGACTGGATCATCCTCTGGTCGAGCGTAGTTGCGAGCGCTCTGCAGGGCGCGTTGTTCCTGCATTTCGCGCTGACATTCCCTGAACCAAAGGAATGGCTGCGACGCCGAGGTTGGCTGATTCCGCTCTTGTACGTTCCGGGTGCGATTGCCGTCTTGGCGCGCATCCTTGCGATCAAAGAGTTCGTGCCGAGCGAGCGACTGCTGTGGAACCTGAATCGCCTCGACATTGTTTGTTCGACCGTCTGTTTCGTCTTGGCGGCTATTGTTCTGGTCGACACATATCGTAAGAGCAGAACGCCTCTGCTCCGCCAGCAGATGAAGTGGGTCACCCGCGGAACGATTCTCGCCATCGCTCCCTACACGATTTTTTACGTAATTCCGTACCTGCGCGGCGTGGACCCGAGCGCCACGATGAAGGTCTCGGTCCTCTCACTGGTGTTTCTGCCCCTTACCTTTGGATACGCCATCATTCGCTATCGCTTGATGGATGTGGACCTGATCTTCAAGCGCGGTATGACCTACACGCTGGCGACGGCGATCGTTACGTTGTTGAACCTCCTCGTGATAGGGGTGGTCGCCGAAAAGGTCCACTCGACCATCCCGAATGCAGGCGAATGGGGCCTGATCGTTGCCGTCGTAATTACAGCGCTGTTGTTCGATCCGATTAAACGCCTCATCCAGCAGAGACTCGACCGGGTCTTTTACCGCAAACGCTACGACTATCGCCGTACGCTAGTGGAATTCGCGCGAGACCTCAACTCTGAAACCGACTTGCGCGCTATGCTCTCTGCGGTCGTAGATCGCCTTTCGCACACGTTGCTGGTCGATCGTGTCGCAGTATTTCTGGCCAGCGAGAAGGCGGAAGACTTAGAAAAGTTCTTTCTGGCAAAGTCCTTCGGCATTTCTTCTGCGCAGAATTTGGAGCTCGACTTCCTTGGCAGGCTTTCGGACCAGCGCGAGCCCGGACACCTCTTTTTCGAGAATACCCATCAGGTGGTGAACGCGAGTGCCGCGGCCCAGGCAACGATCGCCAAATTGGAGCTGAATTACTACATTCCGTGCCGAGTCCAGAACCGTACTATCGCCGTACTGGGAATGGGTAAGACGGTCGAGAGCGATTATCTCTCCAGCGAAGACGTGGAACTGCTCGAGACTTTGTCCGGGTACATCGGTATCGCCATCCAGAACGCGCGGCTCTACGCCTCGCTGCAGCAGCGCATTGCGGCTTATGAGCGGCTGAAAGAATTCAACGAAAACATCGTTGAATCAATCAGCGTCGGAGTTCTCGCCGTCGATCTTGCCGATCGCGTGGAATCGTGGAACTCGCAGATGGAAGTGATGTATGCGAAGCCGCGAGCGCAGGCGCTCGGCCGTCCGCTGAGCGAGATATTCCCGGTTGCTTTTGTGGAAGAGTATTACCGGGTTCGCCAATCGCCGGGCATCCATAACTTCTACAAGTTCCGGCTCAACACGCCTACCGGCGAGAGCCGCGTTGCCAATATTGCGATCGCACCGTTGGTAACACGTCAGTTTGAAGTAGTTGGACGCATCATCATCGTGGACGACATTACCGATCGGCTTGAACTGGAGTCGCAGCTCAGCCAAGCGGAAAAGATGTCTTCGATTGGGCTGCTGGCTGCCGGTGTAGCGCACGAAGTCAACACGCCCCTTGCCGTCATTTCGTCTTATTCGCAGCTCCTGGCCAAACAGCTTCAGGGTGACGAGAAGCGCTCTGCGATTCTCGAAAAGATCTCGCAGCAAACCTTCCGTGCTTCGGAGATCGTTAATAGCCTGCTGAACTTCTCGCGTACAAGCGGAAGCGAATTCCAATTAGTTGATCTGAACCGTGTCATTCGGGACACGCTCACGCTGCTCGAACATCAGTTCAAAATCGGAAGGGTGCATATACAAAGCGAGCTTTACCGCGAGTTGCCACGCATCATGGGCAATAGCGGCAAGCTGCAACAGGTGTTCCTAAATCTGTTCCTCAATGCTAAAGACGCGATGCCAAATGGCGGCACGCTAAGAGTCAGCACAGAAAACGGTGATGGAGTCCGAGTGGTAGTCTCCGATACTGGCTCCGGGATTGCCCCAGAGCACCTGAATCGCATCTATGATCCGTTCTTCACTACGAAGATGAAACCCGGAGAGGGACAGCGCCGGGGTACCGGGCTGGGTCTCTCCGTTAGTTACGGAATCATCCAGGAACACGCCGGCAAGATTCAGGTAAGCAGCCGTCCCGGCGAAGGCACAACATTTGCGCTCGAATTTCCCATGATGAGAAAGGCAGTCAATGTCTGAAGCAGCAGTATCCGCCGTACTGGCGAGACGACACATGCACCAGGTTGAACCCGCGACCGGCTCCATCCTGATTATCGATGATGAAGCCGCGATTCGCGAGTCGCTCGAAACACTGCTCGCAATTGAAGGCTATAGCGTGGAAGCCGCTCGGAGCGCTGAAGAAGGGCTTGCAATGTTGGCCGCTTCGCCACGCGATCTCGTGCTTCTCGACTTCGCTCTACCGGATCGCAATGGCCTCGATGTGCTGGACGAAATCCGCCAGCGCGATCCCGGCCTGCCGGTCATCATGATTACTGCCTACGGCACGGTCGAAAATGCGGTCAAAGCGATTCAGGCCGGCGCTACGAACTTCATTCAAAAGCCGTGGGACAACGAGAAGCTTCTGGCCGATGTGCGCGCCTCGATCTCCCGGTTGCGCGTCGAAGAAGAAAATAGGCAACTGAAGCGCGCTCTCAAGCAGCGCTATAGCTTCGAAAACATCGTCGGCAAGAGTGAGGCGATGCTCAAGATCTTCGATCTTGTTGCACAAGTGGCACCTAGCCGCTCGACAGTTCTTATCCAGGGAGAAAGTGGCACCGGAAAAGAGCTGATCGCAAAAGCGATTCACGCGAGTTCGCCGCGCAAAGACGGCCCGTTCGTTCCCGTCAATACCGGCTCCATGCCGACGGAGTTGCTCGAGTCCACTCTGTTCGGTCACGTCAAGGGCGCATTTACCAGCGCGATCGCGTCGAAAAAGGGCCTCTTCGAAGTTGCGAACAAGGGAACGCTATTCCTAGACGAAATCGGCACGATGGGCCTCGACACGCAGGCGAAGATTCTGCGTGTCCTGCAGGATCGCAAGTTCATGCACTTGGGCGGCGTGCAGGAAGTTCAGGTGGATGTCCGCATCATCGCAGCTACCAACGTCGATCTCAAGCAGTTGGTGAAGGAAGGCAAGTTCCGTGAGGATCTCTACTACCGCCTAAACGTCATCAGTGTCAATCTTCCGCCACTGCGTAATCGCATGGAAGACGTTCCGCTGCTCGTCAATCACTTCCTCGCCCGCTTCTCGGAAGAGAACGCCTTGCCTACGCGGCACTTCACGGCGGACGCGATGCGCCCAATGCTCAATTACGCATGGCCTGGCAATGTCCGCGAACTCGAGAACGTAATCGAGCGCGCGGTGGTTCTTTCTTCCGGTGTCAATATCAGCGTCGACCTTCTGCCCGATTCAATTCTTGGCGAAAGTTCAATTCCCGTTATTGCAGAAGAATCGTGTAATGCATCGCTGTTCGACATCATGGAGGAGTGCGAGCGGCGTGTCATCGTTGGAATGCTGGAGAAGTGCTCCTGGAATCAGACCGAAGCGGCCGAGCGATTCCGAATTCCGCTCTCGACATTAAATCAAAAGATTAAGCGTCTAAGCATTGAAGTGCGCAAGCGCGGGCGGGAAAATTAAAAGTCGAGGGGCAGTGGCCTCTGAGCCTCAATCGGGCTATTCCCTATTCCTGCTGTTCCCTGTAACCTGTCGCAGTACTCTGCCCTAAACATGACATTTCTGCAGACTCTGCTTACCTCGCCCGATGTCATCATTAAAGAACGGGTCCTTGCGGTCCAAGAATACTCTCTGCTCGCCGGTGAAGCCGTCGCGAATCTCTTTCGTCGCCCTCGCTATCTCGCCGACATGCTGATGCAGATGGACTTCATTGGGGTCGGCTCGCTTCCGATCGTAGTACTCACCGGTCTTTCTATCGGAGCTGTGCTCGCGTTGCAAACCTCAACGACTCTGCAGCAGTTTGGTTCGGTTTCGCTAACCGGTCAGCTAGTGTCGTTTTCCATGATCAAAGAGATCGGCCCAGTACTGACCAGTCTGATGCTCGCAGGTCGTGCTGCCACGGGAATGGCCAGCGAATTGGGATCGATGAAAGTAACTGAACAAATCGACGCGATGCGCGCTCTGGGTACCGATCCGGTCAAGAAACTCGTGACTCCGCGCGTCGTTTCTACGGTTATCATGCTTTTCTTTCTCGCCATCATCTCCGACTTGATGGGCCTCTTCGGTGGATACATTGTTGGCGTTGGGAGATTAGGGCTCAGCACACGCCAATACTGGACGAGCACCTATCAGGCGCTACAGTTTCCCGACGTCTTCCAGGGCCTCGTCAAACCGTTCTTCTTCGGGTTCATTATTGCTACTGTCGGCTGCTACTTCGGTTTTTCCACCAAGGGTGGCACGCAAGGCGTGGGTCGCTCAACCACGCAGGCAATGGTTGCGGCGTCGGTTTTGATTCTGATCGTCGACTTCTTTCTTACACAGTTGCTGATCGGAATCTTCGGACGTTGAGATGTACGCCCATTCACTGTCATCCCTCGCTCCGCCGCGATTCTCTCTGGGTTTCCAAGAAGTTACATCGCGGAGCGGGGGATCTGCTTCTTTGCTATCTCGCCAAATGAAAGGAAGAGCAGTTCTGCCGGGCCGCATCGGCATCGGTGGCACAATCGACAGCTACGTGAGCGGCCTGCGGGATGACAGTTTCGATAGTTTCCGGCCTGGAACGAAGTACCGCCGGTTAGCTGCAAATTCCGCAAGCATTTTAAGGCCAGCTGAACTCGGAATTCGCTCATGACCGCCACAGCAACCACGAACGGCCTTCACCCTGCTGGTGAAGTGGTACTGGAATTCAAAGACGTTGAGCTGGGATTCGACGAACATCTCGTGCTGCGTGGGGTTTCGTTTCGCCTGCATCGTGGAGAGACGAAAGTCCTTTTCGGCGTTGCCGGATCGGGAAAGAGCGTTATTTTAAAGCTCGCGCTGGGTCTCTTGAAGCCAGATGCCGGCACGATTACCGTTCTGGGAAGTGAAGTCAGTTCCATGCCGGAGCACGAGCTGTTCAACCTTCGACGCAGGATCGGCATGGTTTTCCAGGAAAGCGCCCTGTTCGATTCTTTGACCGTGGAAGAGAACGTAGCGTTCCGCTTGACCGAGGAGCATATCCCGGCGGATGAAATTCGCCAACGTGTAACTGAGGCGCTGCGTTTCGTCGAACTCGAACACACGCTGCAGAAGTTTCCGTCCGAGTTGTCCGGTGGCATGCGCCGTCGCGTCGCCATCGCGCGCGCCATTGTCACTCAGCCCGAGATCATCCTGTATGATTCGCCAACCGGCGGCCTCGATCCAATCACCTCAACTACGATCGTCGAATTGCTCATCAAGCAGCGTGACGTTTACCAAACATCTGCGTTAATGGTTACGCATCGCCTCCAGGACGGCTTCACTATGGCCACGCACTATTACGATCAACAGGAAGGCCATATGGTTCCAGTACAGGATTCCGGCGTTGACACCAAGACATCATTCCTCATCTTGCGGGATGGCAAGGTGATCTTCGACGGTGGCGGACATGAGCTTGCAGCGAGCACGGACGAATACATCAAGGAATACATATCGTGAGGACGCGTGGCTTGTCGCCTCCGAACATATATCAGCGCCGAAGGCGCGAACTAACGTGGGCTCTACCGGCTGACCAACCGCTCGTCACATGACCAAGCTGGAACGCTTTCCCTTCCGTACAATGTCTCTTTTCTAGGAACACGAATGAGGATTCTCGCTCTGATATTTCTGCTATCCGTGTTTGCTCTTGCCCAACAGACTAGCAGTAAAGCCGCATCACCAGCCTCGGGTGATGCGGCCTTTCGCAAACTCGCCGATCGATACTTCGACGAGGTGTACTTCAAATTCAATCCGACGCAGGGAACCGCAGCCGGCTTCCATCAGTACGACTCTCAATTTGAGGACCTGTCGTCGCAGACGATTGGCGCGCAGGTCGCAGCGCTGCAGCGGTTTCGGACTCTTTTCGACCAAGTCGATCCAGGAAAGCTCTCACGCGGGGCCGCGGCGGACCGTGACCTATTGATTGCCAATGTTATGGGCGCGCTTCTCGCATTGGAGAACATTCGCGCTTGGGACAAGAACCCTGACATTTACTCCAGCTCAACCGCGGCGAGCGCTTTCACGATCATGAGCCGCAAGTACGCCCCTGCGGATGAACGTCTGAAGTCGTTGACTCAGCGAGAAGAGAAGATGCCGACACTCCTGGTAGAGGCGCGCCAGAACCTGAAGAATCCGCCGCGTATCTACACCGAAGTCGCTCTTGAACAGATGCCAGGCATCATCGGATTCTTCCAAAAAGACGTGCCAGACGCGTTTACCGAAGCGAAGGATCCTGCGACCAAACAGGCGTTCCATAAGGCGAATTCCCAGCTGATTGCAGCGCTTCAGAAGTACGAGCAGTACTTAAAGAGTGAAGTACTGCCGCATTCGAACGGCGACTTCAAAATCGGTGCAGACAACTATCGCAAAAAGCTTTTGTACGACGAGATGGTCAATGCGCCCCTCGACCGTTTACTTGAAATCGGTACCGCTGACCTGCGCAAAAATCAGAAGGAGTTCACGCGCGTGGCCGCGGAAATTGATCCAAGTAAGACTCCACGACAGATTCTCGACGAACTGGAAAGAGATCATCCTGTTCCAAATCAATTGCTGCAATCGTTTCGCGATACCTTCAGCAGCCTTCGCAGTTTCATCCAGCAGAAGCACATCATTACGATCCCTTCGCCCGTTCTTCCAACCCTGGAAGAGACCCCTCCATTCGAACGTGCTCTCACAACAGCCTCGATGGACACTCCCGGGCCATACGAGACGGTTGCACAGGAGGCGTACTTCAACGTCACACTGCCTGAGGCAAATTGGCCGAAAGAACAAGTTGATGACTACATGAGTGGCTTCAACCGCGGGACCATCATTAGCACTGCGGTCCATGAGACATATCCCGGCCACTACGTTCAGTTTCTCTGGATGAAGGATGCTCCGTCGAAAGTGCGAAAGTTACTCGGCTCCGGCACTAATGCGGAAGGATGGGCGCACTACTGCGAGCAGATGATGCTTGATGAGGGATACGGCCAACCCGGTATGGGCGCACGCAATGATCGCGAAGCAATGATGCTGAGGCTAGGGCAACTTCAAGACGCACTCCTGCGAAATGCACGTTTTATCGTCGGCATCAAGATGCATACAGGGCAAATGACCTTCGATGAAGCCAAGGAGTTCTTTGTGAATGAGGGTTATCAAGTGCGTTCCGTCGCGGAGAAGGAAGCTAAGCGTGGCACGAGCGATCCGACATATCTCGTGTACACGCTCGGCAAACTACAAATCATGAAGCTGCGTGAAGACTACAAGAAAATGAAAGCGGATCAGTTTAGCCTGGAAGAGTTCCATAACGCTTTCATGCGTGAGGGATTCCCGCCAATCAAGATTGTGCGACAGGCACTCTTAGGAAATGATTCGCCGACGCTGTAAAGCTGGTAATCGCGGACTAGAGTCCAGCGGCGAAGGCACAGCACTCTGGCTACGAAGACCGCTCATAGATCAACGCCATTTTTCTCAGACGCTCAGCCATTCCGGTGTTGAGTCGTTCGCCGCGAAAGCGCCAACGCCAATTGCCTGTCGGCGTTCCGGGAACATTCATGCGCCCTTCCTTTCCTGCTCCGAGCACATCTTGTAGGGGAAAGACGACAGTATCGGCAACCGAGGCCATCAGGGCGCGAATGAAAACCCAATTGATCCCTCGATCGGGGGAATTCAGATTTCCATTCCTCAAGTCCAGATAACTGTGCGCAAATTCGCGCTCTTTGCGGATGTCCTCCTCGCTGCGGATACTTCCCTCTCCCGGCTTGGAGGTCCACCAACCGATGACGGTGTCGTTGTCATGGGTACCAGTGTAGGCAACGATATTCCGGGGGTAATTGTGGGGGCGGAAGCTAGGTCCCTGTGGATCGTTCCCAAATGCAAACTGGAGAATTGCCATTCCAGGAAAACCGAAGCGCTCGCGAATTGCTTCCACAGCCGGAGTGATTACTCCCAGGTTTTCCGCCAAAATCGGCAATCGACCTAGCTTCGTCTCAACGACTGCGAACAGTTCGGCACCGGGCCCCTTCATCCACTTCCCATTCTGGGCTGTTTTCTCTTCTCCTGGAACTTCCCAGTAAGCTTCAAACCCGCGAAAGTGATCGACGCGCAGCATATCGAACGTCCGAAATGCGGCGCGAAAGCGCCTGATCCACCAGGAATATCCATCAGCCGCCATGCGGTCCCAGTGGTAAATAGGATTACCCCATAATTGCCCCGTCGCGCTGAAATAGTCTGGTGGAACACCAGCAACCTTGGTCGCGTTTCCACGATCATCAAGGTGAAAGTACTCAGGATGCGCCCATACGTCGGCACTGTCATGAGCGACGTAGATCGGAAGGTCGCCCATCATACGGATTTTCTTCTGGTTGCAGTACTTCTTCAGTGCTTCCCACTGCTCAAAGAAAACGAATTGTAGGAATTCTTGCTCAGCAATTTGTGACGCAAGTTCTGTGCGGGCGTCTTGCAAAGCCGTTGGTTCGCGCGAAACAAAGTTGTGATTCCATTTCGGCCACGCCACCTCGCCGAATCTGTGCTTTAGCGCGCGAAAGAGTGCGTATTCCGCAAGCCAGCCTCGCTCCGTTTCTACAAACCTGGCAAGCTCTTGCTTTCGGTGTTCTGGGGCGCCACGGTGAAACTCTTCAAAAGCTTTGCTGAGCTTTGCCTGTTTGAACTGATTTACACGCTCATACTCGACTTGCTCGCCGGAGAATTGCGGAAGGTCGTCGAGGTCTCGGGAGTCGAGCAAACCTTCGTCAGCCAAACGAGCTAGGCTAATCAGGGTCGGATTGCCGGCGAAAGCTGAGAAGCACTGGTACGGCGAATCGCCATAGCCGGTGGGTCCGAGAGGAAGCATTTGCCAGATCGATTGACCGGAGTCTTCGAGGAAGTCGGCAAACTCATAGGCGGCAGGACCTAGATCGCCGATGCCGAATGGACCGGGTAGTGATGTTGGGTGCAGAAGAATCCCACTCGACCTAGGGAAGCTCACGGTTCCGGTCCAAGGATTTCCAGAATGCCTACAATCGGAATTCTCGCCCACTCGGGCCGATTCTCTAGGTCGGAGAGGACTTCGATCATGCCACGCTCAAGAAGGTAGGCGTCCAGAAGGATGCGGAGATCCTCCCCTGCGATCATCAGCAATGGGGCTACACCTTGCGCACGCAAATATCCATTGAGAAAGGCCGCGCCCACCCAGCGATACCAGAATCCGGCCCACCTATGCAGTTCGGCGCTCGATTCCTTGGCAGGAACGATGCCAGGCACCTTGCCGTAGAGCACGGCGTGCGCAGCATAGTGAAAAGATCGAAGCATACCGGCGACATCGCGCAATGGCGAGTACTTGATACGACGCTCGCCAATCGAACGTCGCGGGTCGCCTTCGAAATCGATGAAGACAACATCCTTTCCAGTAAAAAGCACCTGGCCAAGGTGAAGGTCCCCGTGAATACGCGTTCGGATCGTAGGAATACGGCGATCACGGAGCGGCTTAAGGACCGAGCGCAACTCCTCTTCACGACTTAACAACTGTTCGACTTCAGATCGGACCTCGCCTTCGAAAGAACGCAAGCTACTTCGTAGGCGATTAAAGCCTCGCGCAGCATGACCAAGCATGCCGTGATAAAGGCCCTGTCGATAGAAATCTGTAAACGGCTCGGGAGTAAAGGCCGGGTCTTGATGGTTACGAGCCAGCGCGACATGCAACTCTCCTGTCCGCCGTCCGAGGAGGCGCGCCGACTCGTGGAATGAACCCAGAAGGTCTGAGATGACTTGAGGGGTCTGCTCACCTTCGAGTTCCAAGGGCCGCGCATTCTTCACCTGAGACAATCGTGGATCGTCTTTCGCAGTCAGCGCACGATCCAGAAAGAGTCCGAGATTATCGAGCGCATAGCTCCATCCACCAGCCTGATGAGTAACATACGATTGCAGGATTGCGGTTGTGACTGGCCCGACCGTGCCGTTTCGATATTCGATGTGCCCCGCGAGACTCGGAGCATTCGCAAAACCTTCAGCGGTGAGCCACTCGAGAATCTCTTGCTCCGGATTCGGTCCTGCTTCTAAACGCCGGTACACCTTCATCATGAAACGGTCGCCGAAGTAGATGCCGGTATTATTCTGCGGTGCGGGGCGAGGTACGGTTGCCCTCAAGTTAGGACGATCACTCCCGAGAATGCGGCGGAATGAACGCGAGTGCGAACCGGCGAGTTCCCCGCGCAAGCCCCGAACTCGGCGCCGCCGCGAAATCATTCCGAGCAGAATGTCGGGGAAAAGGCGATCACGGAACCCGCTATACAAGACGCCTTTCGTTCCCTCATCTGAGTCGAGGTGCGCAAGGATAAACTCCGGCAAGTCGGCTATTACCTGATCGACTGCCGTGCCCCACGCCACAGAGAGTGGTAACTGATAAACTTCTGGCTCGCCCTCGTCAAACTCGACGCGTACCAAGAACAAATAAGCGTTCGTTTCTGGCAAATGCAGCACGTCGGCCAAATCCACTGCGCGGATACGTCGTCCGCGGCTCAAGAACCAAGGCCGTGCTCGCAAGAAAGACGGCAGGAGACGGGTTAGAGCAGCCTGCATCGAGTCCGTAAATACTTCTTCCCAGGAAGTGACCCGAATGGGACGCTCACGCAGCTCGCCTGATCGTAAACCTGCATTTTCGGCGACGACCTCTCCCAGTTCAAGCGTGAACCAATAGAACGCATTAGGACCAAGTGTCAGAAGATACGGCCGTTCGGTAATCGGAGGAAATTCGTTACCGCCGAACATTTCGACCAATTTGGAACCAGAGTAGGATCTCAGATCGAGTTCCACTGGTTGAATGAACCTTGAGAGGTTCGCGACCACCAGAATGCGCTCGTTTTCGTAATGGCGAATGAATGCAAGCACGCGACGATTTTCGGGCGTCAGGAATTCGAGCGTGCCACGGCCAAAGGCTTTTGAGCGCTTGCGCTGCGCTAGAATTCGCTTCATCCACCACAGCAAAGAGCTGCTGTTGTTCTGCTGCGCTTCAACGTTCAGGGCTTCATATTGATATTCCGGGTCGATGATCACCGGCAAGTAAAGTTTTTGAGGATTGGCACGAGAAAATCCGGCGTTGCGGTCGGCGGTCCATTGCATGGGAGTACGCACGCCGTTACGATCGCCAAGATAGAAGTTGTCGCCCATGCCAATCTCGTCGCCGTAGTAGATGACCGGTGTTCCTGGCAGAGAGAGCAGTAGTGCGTTCATCAGTTCGATCTTGCGGCGATCGTTTCCCAGGAGCGGGGCCAAACGGCGTCGGATGCCGAGATTGATCCGCATCGGCCGATCCTCGGCGTACATGCGATACATATAGTCGCGCTCTTCGTCGGTAACCATCTCCAGTGTGAGTTCATCGTGGTTGCGCAAGAAGAGCGCCCACTGAGAGTTCTCGGGGATCAGTGGCGTGAGTTGCAGGATGTCGACGATCGGATAGCGGTCTTCCAGGCGCAATGCCATAAAAAGGCGTGGCATCAGCGGAAAATGGAAGGCCATGTGGCACTCGTTACCATTCCCAAAATAGGCAATGGCGTCTTCGGGCCATTGATTGGCTTCGGCAAGGATCATTCGGTCCTGATACTTCGACTCAATGTGCTGCCGCAGTTCTTTCAGGTACTCATGCGTCTCCGGGAGATTCTCACAGTTCGTACCCTCTCGCTCGAAGAGATACGGCACCGCGTCGAGTCGCAGGCCATCGACTCCCATGTCCAACCAGAAGTCCATCGCCTGAAGCATGGCCTTGCGCACCGGAGGATAGTCATAATTCAGGTCTGGTTGATGAGCGAAAAAGCGATGCCAGTAGTACGCCTTCGCCATCGGATCATAGGTCCAATTGGAGGGCTCAAAGTCTTTGAAAATGATGCGAGCTTCTTTGTACCTTTCGGGCGTATCGCTCCAGACGTAAAAGTTTCGCCAGTGTGACCCAGGTTTTGCTCGCCGCGACCGCTGAAACCAGACATGCTGATCGGAGCTGTGATTGAGAACCAGTTCTGTGATCACGCGCAAGCCGCGCTTATGAGCCTCGCGGAGGAATGTCTCGAAGTCGCGCAGCGTGCCGTATGCCGGGTGCACACTGGTGTAGTCCGCAATGTCATACCCATCGTCCTTCCAGGGGGAAGGACAGAATGGAAGAATCCAGATTGCAGTAACGCCCAGATCCTGAATGTAATCGAGCTTTTGTGTTAGGCCGGGAAAATCACCCATTCCGTCGTCGACCGAGTCATAAAACGAGCGCACGTGCACTTCGTAGATGATCGCGTCCTTGTACCAGAGCGGATCATCGACAAGCGTTTTGGTATGTCGCGTTGGGGTAGGCTCCTGCTTTAACGCCGTGGTTTCGTGCTCGCGCGGCATCCAAGTTCCTCAATTTGCAAACTTACTAGGATGCGCCGTGCCTGCCAAGTTCTGCATTGTGCGAGTATCCCTCAAGGGTGGCCATTGATCCAAATGGACATGGGAAGCCGCAGTCGCGCCTTCGGCAAGCAGCAGTTGTCAAGACTGGGTTCGACCCTGGCCTGGCAAGTGGAAAGACACAGTACGATTCCAGCATGCCTCACATTTGTAAAATCTTTCTGGAGGTGTCGACTTCCGTACCGTGAACACGTCAATATGCTGAAGAACGCCCAGCTTGGGAAAGCGCTCGACAGCACTTGCTTGTGACATTTAGCATTTATACGTCCCCTGAAAGCCAGAAGAACGCGTGATTCGCCGCAATTGGCTAGCGTTCGAACCATTCTTTAGGCGATTGTCATGGCAGGGGAAGCATCGTTGACCCTGCCAATGGATTGAGGGTTATGCGTGTGTTAAAGCCAAGTCGCTCCTTCTCCGTTCCCACGCCCTGCACTGCATGCCGGATATCAAGAATTGGCGAGGTCTGCTTGCTCCTCGCAGGAGTGCTGGCGGTGCTTAATCTCACCGCGTGTAGCGAAAAGCCACAGCGTCCGCAGGGGCCTCCGCCTGCCATGGCGGTGAAAGTCGTGCAAGTAACTGATCAGCCGATCACCGACTGGTCTGAGTACGTCTCCATGCTCAAATCGCGCGATTCTGCGAATATAAGCCCGCAAGTGGAAGGCGTAATTACGAAAATCTATGTACGTTCGGGGGATCGGGTTGCCACCGGAGCTCCTCTGATTCAGATTGATCCGCTTAAACAGGAGGCAACAGTACGTAACCAGCAGGCCAGCACGGCGGCGCAGGAAGCAAACCTGAAGTGGGCTCAGCAACAGTACGACCGCAGCTCGCAGCTGGCCTTGGCGGGCGTAATCAGTAAACAGGAGCTCGATCAAGCCCGGGCCAACTTCGATGCCGCCAAGGCGCAGCTCGCAGCCCTCCAAGCCGGAGTAAACGAACAGGAGACGCAGCTCCGCTATTACCGTGTGGTCGCACCAATGTCCGGCATAGTGGGCGACGTGCCGGTGCATGTCGGCGACCGGGTTACGACGTCCACCATGCTGACTACGGTTGATAAGCCTGGAAATCTGGAAGCCTATGTACAGGTGCCGGTGGAGCATGCACGGGATCTCAAGATGGGAAAAGAGGTTCAGATTCTCGATACGAATGGCAACAAGATCGCTCAGGGGAAAATCACATTCATCTCGCCCCAAGTAGATAGCCAGACGCAGACGATCCTAGCTAAAGCAACCGTGCCGAATGACAATGGTCTGCTGCGAACAGCTCAAATGGTGCATGCGCGTGTGCAGTGGGGAACCCATCCGGGAATTGAGATCCCCGTTCTCTCTACGTCGCGCATTGGCGGGCAGTTCTTTGTGTACGTCGCCGAAGATAGCGGCGGCAAGAGCGTAGCTCATCAGCGGCAGGTGAAAGTGGGCCCAATGAATGGAAATAACTATGTCGTGACTGATGGCTTGAAACCCGGAGACAAGGTCATCGTCTCGGACACGCAGATGCTGGCAGACGGTATGCCGGTGAATGCGCAGGCTCAGGGAAGTTAGGCAATTCTATGTTTGTCGATTTCTTCATTAAGCGACCAATCTTTGCGACCGTCTGCGCTCTGCTCATCATTCTCGGCGGAGCCGTTTCGATTCCTACGCTCCCTATCGCGCAGTTCCCTAACCTTGCGCCACCGACCGTGCAGGTTGGTGCCTTTTACAACGGCGCGAGCGCGCAAACAGTTGAGACCTCGGTCACGACTCCGCTGGAGCAGGCCATCAACGGCGTCGAAGGCATGAAGTACATGACTTCTACCAGCGGCAACGATGGCAGCAGTGGTATCAGCATTGTTTTCGACTTGAATCGCGACGTTGATATCGCCGCAGTCGACGTACAGAACCGTGTCAATCAGGCGCTGGGACGCATGCCGAACGAGGTAAAGACCACCGGCGTAAGCGTCGTGAAAGCGACCAACAACTTCGTTTTCGGCGCCGGCTTCTATGCCGAGAACAATCGTTACGACAGTCTTTTTATCAGCAACTACATCGACATCTACGTTCGCGATGCTCTAAAGCGCATTAAAGGCGTCGGAGACGTCTTTATCTTCGGTGAACGCAAGTACGCAATGCGCGTATGGCTCGATCCGGTGCGCATGGCCACTCGCCAGCTCACCGCAACAGACGTGGTTAACGCGCTTTCAGAACAGAACGTTCAAGTAGCTGCAGGAGCCGTTGGCCAAGCGCCCGCGCCACCAAGCCAACAGTTTGAAATTAGTGTCCGCGCCGTGGGACGTCTCACTGAGCCATCTGAATTCGAAAACATCATTCTGAAGACGTCGAACGATGGAACCATCGTGCGCTTGAAAGACGTTGGGCATGCCGAACTGGGCGCTGAAAGCTATGGCTCCGGTCTCCGCTTCAATGGATACCCCGCCGTCGGCGTCGGAGTCACACAACTCTCTAATGCCAATGCGCTCGAAGTAGACCGGAAGGCAATTGCCGAACTAGAGCGACTCTCGAAGAGCTTTCCCCCAGGGTTGAAGTACAACGTTGCGTTCGACACGACCAACGTTGTCGCGGATTCCATCAAAGACGTCATCACCACTCTGCTCGAAGCGATCGCCTTGGTGATCATCGTCATCTTTTTGTTCCTGCAGGACTGGCGCACCACCGTCATTCCTTCAGTCACGATTCCGGTCTCTCTGGTCGGCACATTCATCTTCGTCAAGGCGTTGGGCTTTTCTATTAATACCTTGACACTTTTTGGCATCACTTTGGCAACTGGCCTTGTAGTTGACGACGCCATCGTCGTCATCGAGAACGTTCAGCGCCATATCTCGGAAGGAATCACGGAGGCTCACAATGCTGCGTCGGTGGCCATGAGCGAGGTCGCCGGCGCGGTCGTGGCGACATCTCTGGTGCTGGTCTCCGTATTCGTGCCGGTTGCGTTCTTCCCTGGAACTACCGGCATTATGTTCCGGCAGTTCGCGCTCACGATCGCCTTTTCAGTCTCAATTTCGGCATTCAACGCTCTAACACTCACACCAGCGCTATCGGCGCTGATGCTTGGTCATAACACCGGCGAATCAAATCGCGGATTTTTCGGACTCTTCAATCGTGGCGTTCACAAGACTACGAATGCCTATCGCGGCACGCTGAAGCATCTGGTTCCAGTCAGATGGATTGTTGTGCTTGTCTTCCTTTCCGGCCTTGCGTTCACCTACTGGTATTACCAGCGCGTCCCGCGCGGCTTTGTTCCTCAGGAAGATCAGGGCTGGTTCATGGTGCTGATCCAGTGCCCGCCGGGCGCTTCGATTGAGTACACGGAAGGTATCGCCAAGCAAGTGGAAATTGCGATGATGAAGGAGAAGGAGATAATCGGAACATTCGCGGTCTCCGGCTTCAGCTTCACCGGCTCTTCCTCAAATCGTGGAATGGTATTCGGAACCTTTGCTCCGCTCGCGGAACGCAAAGGGGAGAAGCATTCGGCGGACGCCGTCATTGCTCGCTTGCGCGGGCCGCTGTTTGGAATCTCGGGCGCTATCGTAGTGCCGTTTGCCCCGCCACCAGTTAACGGACTCGGAAACTTTGGTGGCTTCCAATACGTTCTGCAGGACCAAGGCGGACACACGCCGGAGCAGTTAGGCCAAGTGGCGTACAAGCTTGTCGGAGCTGGCCGCGACCCAAAGAGCGGACTTGCAGGGTTATTCACTAGCTACAGCGCAACCGATCCTCAATTTTTGGTCAGCATTGACCGCCAGAAGGCCAAGAGCCTCGGAGTATCGCTTACGCAAGTCACGAATACGCTCCAGGTTTATATGGCCTCGGTGTACGTAAATGACTTCGATTTCAATAATCGCGCCTATCGTGTGTACGCGCAGGCCGATTCAAAGTGGCGCATGTCTCCAGACAATATGCGCCAGTTCTACGTACGTTCTGATCGCGGTGGAATGATTCCGTTGGCAGACATCGTCAAGATTGAGCAAACAATCACGCCGCCGGTTATCAGCCACTACAATCTGTTCCGCTCAGTTGAAATTGATGGATCGGCAGCGCCAGGACAGAGTTCCGGTCAAGCCATCCAAAAGATGGATGAGCTCTCCAAGAAACTTCTGCCCCAGGGCTACAGCTTTGCCTGGACTGGACTGTCGCTTGAGGAGATCGAGTCTGGTAGCCAAGTTGTTATGCTATTTGCTCTAGGACTCCTCGTCGTATATTTGACCCTTGCAGCCCAGTATGAAAGCTGGTCGCTGCCCTTCATCGTCATTCTGGCAGTTCCGATGGCGATCCTCGGTGCCGTTTTGGCACAATCACTGCGAGGTCTGATTAACGATATCTACTGCCAGGTTGGCCTAGTGATGCTGATCGGCCTCTCCAGCAAGAACGCCATTCTGATCGTGGAATTTGCCGAGCAATTGCGGGAGCGCGGACTCTCTATCACCGAGGCCGCCATCGAGGCCGCTCGCATTCGTCTGCGGCCGATCCTGATGACCTCGTTTGCCTTTATCCTCGGCGTGCTGCCCTTGGTGCTTGCGACTGGTGCCGGCAAGAATGGACGCCAGTCCGTCGGTACAACCGTCTTCGGTGGAATGCTAGCTGCAACTACGCTTAACCTGCTCTTCATTCCGATTCTTTACGTAGCGCTCAGGACGCTACAGGAAAGAGGTGGTCGCGGTCGCAAGCCAGAACTCGTGGGAAGCGAAGAAGAGCGAGTGGCGGTTTAGTACTGACCGCTGATCGGTATTTCTCTTTGGTAGACGAATCAGAAGCGGGACTGCGCCCTTCAATTGCAAACGCGCTCTAATGAGTGACCCAAATCTCAAGGAGCATATCTGTGAGGAAAAGCCTTGCCACGATATTGCTGACCCTGCTGTCCTCGATCGTCGCTGCTCAGAATTCCGGTCCTCAGGCGCCAAAACTCGACATCCCCAAAGGCATGAAGCAGTACTTCGTTGGTCTTCTAGTCAAGGGGCCAAAGTACACGCCTAACATGCCCGCAGAAGAGCACACAAACTTGTTGCAGAAGCATCTCGCATATATTCGCTCGCAGGCTGAAGCAGGAAAGTATCGACTCGCAGGTCCATTTCTGGATGACCAGAGAATTGAGGGCCTTCTGATTATTGCCACTCCCACCATTGAGGAAGCCCAGCATGTCATGAAAGGCGATCCTATGGTGCAAATAGGACGACTCGCAATCGAACTCCATCCGGCAATGCTCGCAAATATTTCCTGTGTCCTTACCGAATACGAGAAGGGTTCCCAGAAGTGAGGAGAATTGACTAGTTCGATGGGCCGCTGCTCGCTCGACTGATTGGTCTTCCGGATTGCGAGCGCACCAATTTGCTTTGCGAATTGGATTCTTGTAGCAGCCCCTGCAGCGCCTCTACCGAAACGCCCAGAGATGTACCGTTAAATCCATTAATGAGGGCGGCATTCACTCCGACAACTTCTCCACGCATGTTCAAGACCGGCCCACCACTGCTTCCATGAGCTGTGCTGGCGTCATACATCAGCGATGTCCCAATCACATCCGAGAGGTGACCCTGGGTGACTGAGGGCCGAATCAGTTTGATCTGGGCGAGGCGATCAACCTGCTGCTGGTCTGACCGCAAGCCAGAGAGCTCATAGGGCAGCGCAGTTGACTTGGCCAGCATCGTGGTTACTCCCAGCGGATATCCAATAACCAACACTGGATCTCCTGGAACACCGGAAGCTGGCGCCAGGCGTAGTGGCGAAACAGCCGCGCCCCGCGGCAGTTCCACGTGCGCCATGGCCACATCCGCTTCTGTCGACGTAACAAAATCCGAAAGTTCGACCGGAGAGGATAGCGTCGGAAAATATGCGAGCACTCGTTCGCGAGTGGGGCGGAATCCGTGAAAAATGAGTTGTTGTGCGTTCGGGTCGCCGAACCACGGCTCCATTACGTGCCGGTTTGATACGACAATACCGTCACTTGTAAGAAACCCGGTTGCAAAAAGATGGTAACGCAGACTCGGCGATGTTGGCTCGCCTGGAACGCTCAGCCTATAGCGGCTAACGATGAAGCAAATAGAATTGCGAGCGTTGGAGATGACTTCAGATGGCTGCTTCTCCGGCTTGCGCATTTGCTTCAACTCAGCATCGAGCTCATTTACGCGTGTGAGCAGCTCCGTGTTCGTGGCAGGCGCTTTCTGGGAGGTAAGCAAACGCGAACCTGCCACCAGCCCGCCGGCGAAGATCACACTTGCCGCAGTAAGGCAAAGTACTGCTCGTTGCCAGATCGAATTGGACCCAATCTTCATTGCGATTTTCGACTACCACGGATGTTCAGAAATCCGTGTAGTCGCGTCCTAACTATTAGAGTCTTGGAAATTCGCGATAGTCGCACGTTGGCAGCTATTTGTCCCTATAAGTATTAGTGTGTATGGTGCCTGATGGGATGCCAATTTAAGTTGCGCCAAGTCACTTTAGTAACTCTTTTTGGTGAAGCATTCATCCCCCATTTCCAGCAGCTTGTCTCGCAGCGAACGTGGGCGGTGAGAAGGAATTGACAGTGATTTCGCGCGGGTGTAGATTTCGCGTCGAAATCTCCAATCGCGCGCTTCGCGTAGGCCCCCAAAAATCAATCCCGCAAAGGAGCACTTCGATGAGGAAAGCGATCTCTATCGCCTTCGCAATGATGTTCCTGGCAACACTCGCATGGGCACAGTCAACCAGCGCACCCAAACTCCTGGTCATCAATCGGGAAAGCATCAAGGAAGGAAGGATGTCGCAGTACCAAGGACTGGACAGGCAAGTGCGCCAGGTGGTGCACAAGAATGATCCCAATCTCAATTGGATTACAGCCACCGCTTTCACCGGCGCGGACAACGAGGAAACTTACCTCCAGTTCGCAAACAGCTACACCGACATCGAGAAGGCCGATGCCGCTTTCGGCAAGGCCGCAGGCTCGCTGTTCATGAGTGCCGACTTCAACCAGACCGTCGCGGAGTCGCAAGAGTCAGGGAGAACGATTATCGCGAAGCTGCGAGACGATATGTCGTACGGCGCGGACAAGTTTGATCCAGCGAACGCCAAGTTCTGGTATGTAAGCTACCGCCGCGCCAAACCCGGCAGTGGGCAGCAATTGACGTCTCTTCGCAAAGACATCATTGCGCAATTAAAGGCCGCAAATTACGACGATCACTGGCTGGTGTATGAAGTCGAATACGGCATGCCCACGCCCACCTTTGTGGTAGTCCGAGACCTGAAGTCTTTAGCCGATCTCGACACCGACACCTCAAAAGCCTATGAGGCTGCAGTAGCGAGCAACTTGAGGCAGCAGCAGACGTCGTGGACCCATGAGAACGGAATCTTTTCGGAAAGCGTTATCTACCGAGTGAAGCCGGAACTGAGTCATCCCGCGCAGAGCATGGTCGCAGCAAATCCGAGCTTCTGGACGGTGCAGGAAACTGAGCAAGCACCCATGGTAGCGAAGAAGAAAAATAAGAAGCAGGATGTACAACCTGCTGCACTGAAGGAAAAGACAAACAAATAAATCGCCCGGACCATTTCTATGGACGAGAAGCAAAACGGCTGCCTTTGTGGCAGCCGTTTTGTTTTGAATCAGCTAAATTCTTACCCGTTGCTGTACAGCAGCACACCTTCCTGCTTCTCTTCCCCTACTGGACGATAGAAGAGTTTGTCGCCATCGAGGAAGACCTCGATGAAGGCCGGACGCGTGTTGATGGTGCCCTGGATCATCGCCTCCGACAGTGGATCCTCGATGTACTTCTGCAGAGCACGACGCAACGGACGCGCGCCGTAGCTACGGTCGCCAAGCGTCTTGTCGAGCACCCACTTCTTCGCTTCGTCGGTCACGGAGATCGTGATCGCCTTCTGCGCCAGGTTGGCATTGAGCTGCTGGACCATCAGTTCGACGATCTGGATCAGATCCGTGTCGTTCAGAGCATTGAAGAGAATGACCTCGTCGATTCGGTTCAGGAACTCGGGGTTGAAGGTCCTTTTCACTTCGTTCTTCACTAGCTCTTCGACCTTGGTCGAAACCATGTCTTCCTTATCCGACTGGAAGCCCAGGCCGGAGCGCTTCATCAGGTGGCGCGCCCCGATGTTCGACGTCATCACGATGATCGTGTTCTTGAAATCGACGGTGTTGCCGAGGCCATCAGACAACTGTCCGTCTTCAAAGACCTGGAGCAGGATGTTGAAGACATCGGGATGCGCCTTCTCGATTTCGTCGAGCAGAACCACAGAATACGGAGCACGCTTTACGCGTTCCGTAAGCTGTCCGCCTTCCTCGTAGCCAACGTATCCAGGAGGTGATCCAATCAGTTTCGATACCGAATGCTTCTCCATGAACTCCGACATGTCGAAGCGGATCAGGGACTTCTCGCTTCCGAAAAGGAACTGCGCGAGTGTGCGCGCGACTTCGGTCTTGCCGACGCCAGTCGGACCAAGGAACAGGAACGAACCGATCGGACGATGCGGGCTCTTGAGCCCGGCGCGTGAGCGACGAATGGCACGCGCTAACGCAGAAATCGCCTTTTCCTGGGAGATTACGCGACGGTGCAGTTCTTCCTCGATGCGCAGCAGCTTCTGCGTCTCTTCTTCTTTAATCGAGGTGATCGGGACGCCGGTCCATCGCGAGACTACATCTTCGATGTCTTCGCGTGTAACTACGCCAGTCGATGACTCGTCCAGGTGATACTTTTCACGCAGGCCGCGCAGGTTCTCGCGTTCTTTGCGTTCCTCGTCGGAGTAGAAGCGGGCCTTCTCGAACTCGTGGCTCGCAATGGCATTCTCCATCCGGTGCACGATGAACTTAATCCGCTTCTGCACATCAGTGATTTCGTCGGGCAGCGAAGTCTGGCGCAACTTGACGCGCGCACCGGCCTCGTCGATCAGATCGATGGCTTTGTCGGGAAGGAAGCGATCGGGAATATAACGATTCGAATGCGAAACCGAGAATTCGATCGCCTCTTCGGTATACGTGACTGCATGGAACTTTTCGTATCGTTCCTTAATTCCGTTGATGATCTTCACCGCATCCGCTTCATTCGGCGGCGGAACCTTCACTGATTGGAAGCGACGCTCCAGGGACCGATCTTTTTCGATCGACTTGCGATACTCGCCGGGCGTAGTGGCGCCGATGCACTGAATCTCGCCACGCGATAGCGCAGGCTTCAGGATATTGGCAGCATCCAGCGAACCTTCAGCCGATCCTGCTCCAACCAACGTGTGCAACTCGTCGATGAAGATGATGGCGTTCTGATTCTCCATCAATTCTTTCATGATGGTCTTCAGACGCTCTTCAAACTGTCCGCGGTATTTAGTTCCGGCCACGATCAATGAGAGATCAAGTGCCAGAATGCGCTTTTCCGCCAGGAATGACGGCACATCACCGTCGGCAATGCGCTGCGCCAAGCCTTCGACGATCGCAGTCTTACCAACCCCGGGTTCCCCAATGAGTACCGGATTGTTCTTTGTACGACGACACAGAATCTGGACGACTCGCTCGACTTCTCCCTCGCGACCAACCAGCGGATCGAGTTGGTTGTCCATCGCCGCCTGCGTAAGGTCCCGCGAGAATTCGCTCAGCAGCGACGACTCACGCGAACGCTGCGGCTGCGCCTTCTCCTGAGTGCTGCGAGCCAACTCTTCACGGATCGCGCTCAGGCGCAGTCCACGCTCATGCAGGATTTCGGCGGCAAAGCACTTCTCTTCACGCAGCAGTCCGAGCAGCAAATGCTCAGTTCCAATGTGTTTGTGGGAAAGCCGCTCAGCTTCTTCAGCGGCATAGGCAAGTACGCGCTTGCATTCGTTGCTTAGGGGCAGATCGACCGAGGTCGATACCTTCTCGCGGATCGTCGTGTGTCCTTCGATTTGTTTACGAATGGACTCAACCGAGGCATGGGAACGCAGAAAGCGATTGGTTAATGCCTTGTCTTCGCGCAGCAAGCCCAGCAGCAGGTGTTCGGTCTCTATGTATGGTGAGCCGAACTGGCTGGCTTCGTAACGAGCAAAAAATATTACTCGCCGCGCCTTTTCTGTGTAGCGTTCGAACATGTTCCCCCTTGAAGGTCCCTTAAACCTGCCGCCCTCACTCCTGAGCGGCCCGCGTTACCTCTTCCACCTCCGCGCCTACGATCTTGAAAACCGTCAGCTCTTTGGGAAGAACTTACTCCTATTTAAACAACGCCTGAGAGTATCGTTTCGGATTACCCGCAGACTAACTAGTACATCTGTCCTTCGTCACGTTCGTTTTTCGTCACCCAACGTGAGACGGAGAAAACTCCTCAAGTCGCCCTCCATGCAGGCGAAGAATGCGCCCGCAACGTCTGGCAAATTCCATGTTGTGAGTGACGATAATCGAGGTGAGTTGATGCTGTAAATGTAATCGCGCAACGAGATCGAAAATGCGCTCGGCTGTGCCGGTATCGAGATCTCCTGTCGGCTCGTCCGCCAACAGCAATCTCGGCCCAGTGACCAGGGCGCGCGCAAGAGCGACTCGCTGTTGCTCCCCGCCCGAAAGCTCGCCCGAGCGGTGATGCATTCTGTCCCCGAGTCCCACTTCGCGCAGCCATTCGGCTGCTCGGGCCTGAGCTTGCTTCGGGTTCTCGCCCCGCGCTAACAGCGGCATAGCAACATTCTCCAGCGCGTCGAACTCCGGCAACAGGTAATGGAACTGCCAGACAAAACCGATTTCACGGTTGCGGAAGTCCGCAGCCGCCTCATCGGAGAGCGACTTCAACGAAAGTTGGGCGCAGTATATGTCACCTTCCGACGGCCTATCAAGGGTTCCAAGTACATGCAACAGTGTGCTCTTGCCGGTCCCGGACTCGCCTACAATCGCCAGCATTTCTCCCTTCCTCACTTGGAAGGACAAATTTTCAAAGACCACCAATCGGCTCTCGCCAGACCGGTATTCCTTCTTCAGGTTCTGGACCTGTAGAAGCTCTGCTTGGTCTATTGGATGCAAGTGCCCTCGTCAAAGGAGCAGCACCGAGACCCCAAACCCCTGTGTTTCGCGGTTTGTAGTGGCCTCGGCCCTTGTTCCCAATAGACTTCGCTTACCTTAATTAGAACACTCCTGGCAAGCCTTCGGTGCGTTACCGAAGTGACCGGAGGAGTTACTGTGAAAGGATTTGCAACAGTAATAGGTGATAAGCAACAGGCAAAATTACGAGGAAGCATTCTTATTGCCGATTGCCAATCGCGAATTGCCGCCTCACTCATAGCGTAACGCCTCCGCGGGCAGGATCCGGGCCGCCGACCACGATGGATAAATGGTCGCCAAGAGGGATACCAGTATCGCTGTCGCCGCCACCAGGACTCCATGCACAGCCTTGGGGGCAAATGGCACATAGTCAATCGAATACACCTCGGCAGACAGCCTTATCCAGTGATAATGCCCGCCTGCATAGGAAAGAAGATAGCCCGCGATCAAGCCCATAATCGTCCCCACGACTCCAATCAGAAGTCCCTGATAAATGAATACCTTCCGCACCTGGACTTTGCGCGTGCCCATCGACATGAGGACAGCGATGTCCTTGGTCTTTTCCATCACCATCATCGTCAGTGAAATCAGGATATTCAGCGCTGCCACAAAGACGATCAAGCTGATAGTGATAAAAGTGACTACTCCCTCGAGGCGCAGAGCGCGGAACAATGGCCGGTTTTGCTCTTGCCAATTGGTGCTCATGAAACCGGGACCCACAGCGTTTTCTAACTCAATGCTGATTTCGGGGGCTTTGTAAATATCGTCAATTTTGGTTTCTATGACCGAGGCAATATCGCCTAGCCCAAACAGGGCCTGTGCATCTTCCAGGCGAATCAGGCCCCAAGAGCTGTCGTAGTCAAAAAAGCCCGACTTGAAAAACCCTGCAACTTTGAAGCGCTTGTACTTAGGCACAAGGCCGTAGGGAGTTAGCTCGCCCTGAGGACTGGTCACGAGCACAACCGAACCCACAGTGGCGCCAAGGTCGTCAGCGAGATCTTCCCCCAACACAATGGGCGGATAACCTGATGCGGGTGCTGCCGTCGATCCAGATTCTGTGGTTCCTGGTTTCGCAGTTCGGGCTCCAGGGTCGGCGGTTGACTGCGCCCCTTCATAGGTTTGAGCTCCGGTCGCTCCCTTAACGAATTCATCGCTTGCCTTCAGCGCATCTGCCGAACCAAGCTTTACGTCGCTCAGAAACTCGCTTACCCGCGATTCATATTGTGGTAAGACACCTTTCAGCAATAGCCCATTGGCCCTGGCTCCGCGCGAAACCAGTACTTTTTCATACAGAGCCGGAGAGGCGGCAACAATGTGCGGCTGGCTTTGAATCCGCTGCAGCAAATGCCGCCAGTCGCGAATGCCATCACCACGCGCGCGTTCGATACTGACATGCGCGGTAGATCCGAGGAGTCGGTTTTGCAGATCCTGCCGAAAGCCGTTGGTGATAGCGAGAGCAATGATGAGCGAGGCCACTCCTGCAGCAACGCCGACGATCGAGATCGCCGTGACGACTCCAATCACAGCCTGGCGGCGCTTGGCCCTGAGATATCGCGCCGCGATGAAGAGTTCGAAGCTCACTGCAAAGCAGAATACAACACAAGGAATCGGGTGATCGGGAGAGTTAAAACCCGCTCCAGACGCAGCATTGCTTTGCCAAAACAACAAAAGGCCGGCTTAGGCCGGCCATGGGTTCCCTCACAACACAATTTACTTCTTTGGTTTCTCGTCCCAAGTCGCACCTGACTTGACTTGAATTTGGTTGTCCACCTTCTTGTTGGTGTTCTCTTTTGCGATCTGCTCGGCTTTGGCCTTGTCGGCCTCATTGCGCACCGTGCCCGTCAGTTTAAGGCTGCCATCGTCAACAACACTTGCGGTGACCTGCGCGTTCGCAGACAGCTGTCGATCGAGCGCCTGTTGCACTTGCTCCGGCGTAGCTCCGGTTACGCGTCCCGGCAGCGGCGACTCGGGTGATCCACCTTGCGGATTACTCTGCTGCTGCGCGTTAGACAAAGTAGGCGCCTGCCCCGGACTGCTCTGCGCCGAAGACAGTCCGCTGCGGCGATCTGGATTCGATTTAGGCGACGACTGCTGAGCGACCGCTCTAGTCACTAACAGCAGTACAGCCATGATGAACGTGGAGACAAATCTCTTCATAGCCGCCTCCTTAGGTCAGTGGATGCACCACAGAAGTCGTAGTTTTTCTCTTGGAACGTGAAATTGAATGCTGGCGAGAGCTGCCTTTTCGGCTGCTTTGTTCAGCGCCAGGCATGTGGAGTATCTGCGGCATCGACGGGTAAGCACGCGTCTAAGCGATGCGCTCGACTACGACCGCAGTACCGTAGGCCAGCACTTCCGTGACGCCTTGCATGACTTCAGTCGCATCGTAGCGCGCGCCAATCACGGCATTCCCGCCCAGTTCACCTGCGTGCTGCAACATTAAATCGAAGGCTTCATTGCGGGTTTTCTCGCAGAGGTTTGACAGGAGGGTGATGTTTCCTCCAACGAGAGTCTGCAAGCTCGCGCCTATGGTTCCGAAAATGGAACGGGAGCGGACGACAATTCCTCGTACCACGCCGAGCGTGCGCACAATGCGGTAGCCAGGTAAATCAAAGGTAGTGGAGACCATCTGGTGAGCAGGTGCGGGAGACATGTCGGAATTATGCGCGGACTATACGCAAAGGAAAGGGACGGGAATTCAACAAGGCAATGAAATTGCGATTGGCGATCGCATGAAGTAAAGACAGGGGCGATAGGCACGGACTCTCCGCGAATGGATTCACCGTCTACGACCGGGAATTTCAAGCATCTCAAACAGCGCAAGGAGCAAGCTTCATCGGATAGCTGGCTGCGGCAGGCGTCCCCCATTTCCTTTTCTGATCCTGGTGTAATTAACACCTATAATTCCTCACACATGCCCAAACATCTCTCCGGTCACAACACCAAGCAAATTGCCCTCCCGAAGAACCATTGCTTTGCCTGTGGCAAGGACAACGCTGAGGGAATGCGTCTGAAGTTTTTCTTCGATGAAGGTCACCACCGAGCTTGGTGCAAGGTTAAGTTGCCAAAGAAGTATCAGGGGCCCCCCGGTCACGCCCACGGCGGGATCATCGCGACTCTTCTTGATGAAGCTATGGGTAAGGTAAACAAGCTCCGATCAGTAGTTGCGCTGACTTCCTCAATGGCCATCGAGTACGTCAAGCCAGTCCCGCTTGGAAAAATATTGCTGGTAGAAGGCACCGAACGCGAGGTGCAAGGACGCCGTCACTTCAATGCAGCCGAGATCAGCGATGAATCAGGTCAGGTGCTCGCGCGTAGTCAGGGTGTCTTCATCGCTGTGGACCCCGAGAAGATGAAAGCGAAATTTGCAAAAGGCGGGCGTTAGCCTCGCTGTGCTGAAGCTTACTTGGCGGAAGGTAGCTGCGTGGCGCGTTCGCCGTCATTTTCTGGAGCAAAGGGCGCCTGCCGGCAGCATGCTTGAAGTTGCGAGCCGTCTCTGCGGCTTGCATGCGCAGTTGATGTCGTCGGCCGAGCTGATGGCATGGGCGAGAGTCGAAGAACTCGAACGGGACGCGATCAGGCAAGCACTGTGGGAAGAGCGCACGCTTGTAAAGACTTGGGCGATGCGTGGCACGTTGCACCTGCTTCCTGCCCATGAACTCCCTTTATGGCACGCCGCTTTGGGCACTAGCAAACGATATTTGAGGGAGTCAGCTTGGAAGAAGTACTACGGCATCACGCTGAAGGATCTTGATCAAATCACGGAAGCGATCGGCGCGGCCCTTGATGGTCGGGTGCTCACGCGTGAGGAACTTGCCCAAGAGGTGTCGCGAATTACGAGAAGGCGCGCCTTCGGTCCTAAGGTGGCGCTGAGCAGTTGGGGAACACTGCTGAGGCCTGCTGCTTTCACAGGTCTTTTGTGCTTCGGGCCGAGTGAGGGACAGCTCGTTCGGTTTACACGTCCTGCGAGTTGGTTGCGCTCCGTCTTGAGTGCAGTCGATCCGCAGATGGCGACAGCTGAGATCACACGTCGCTTCCTCGCCGCGTACGGTCCGGCGACTTATCACGACCTGGCCCGCTGGTGGACGGGCGGCGGACTTTCAGTCGCACGGGAATGGATCGCAGCCCTCAGTGATGAGGTTTGCCCGGTGGATCTGGAGGGCACGCGTGCATGGATTCTTGCTGTTCACGTTCGCGAGATGCGTGAGCTGGAGCTGCCAAAATCGGTCCGGTTGCTCCCTGCCTTCGATCAATACGTTATTGGTGCTTCCTTTCATGCCGAGCGCTTGTTGCCCGCTAAGCCTCGGAACTGTGTTTACCGGCCACAAGGCTGGATTTCGCCTGTCTTGCTGGTCAACGGCTTCATGCAAGGCACGTGGCGTCATCAAGTCAAAGGCGGTCGAGTGGACCTTGTTGTCGAACCGTTTGCGAAGGTGCCGGCTTGGGTGCGACGCACCGCTGCACGGGAAGGGGAGCGTCTGGCTACATTCCTCGGCGGCTCATTGAATCTAGTTTGGAGGACCTGACTTCATCGCGGGGCGAAACCGGAACCGATGAAAACCACGAAGGGCACGAAAGTTCCAACGGTTCCTTCGTGGTTTCACCTCGTTTTTGAAACTGCTAAAATTAGAGTTCCCTTCCATCCAGTCGCAAAGACCGGAGGGAGAGGTGCGCCTGGAGAGTGCCTTATGTCTGACATGAATGGGAATGGTCTAAGACTGAAAACGGGTCTCGCGGAAATGCTGAAGGGCGGCGTGATTATGGACGTCACCACCGCCGCGCAGGCCGAGATTGCACAACGCGCTGGAGCCGCAGCAGTAATGGCCCTTGAGCGCGTGCCCGCTCAGATACGCGCCGAGGGCGGAGTCGCCCGCATGGCGAAGATTGCCGTGATCCGCGAGATCATGAAGGCCGTTGATATCCCAGTCATGGCCAAGTGCCGCATCGGACACTTCACGGAGGCACAGGTTCTGCAGGAACTCGGTGTTGACTACATCGATGAATCCGAAGTTCTCACGCCGGCAGACGAAGCTCACCATGTCGACAAGCACGCCTTCAAAGTTCCATTTGTGTGTGGAGCGCGCGATCTGGGAGAAGCATTGCGCCGCATCGCAGAAGGCGCGGCGATGATTCGTACGAAAGGCGAGGCTGGAACCGGCGACGTTGTTCACGCCGTGAAGCACATGCGCCAGATCGTTAAAGATATGCGCTCGCTGACTGTCCTCGGTGAAGAGGAACTCTACGCCGCAGCAAAAGAGCTCCGCGCTCCCTATGAATTGATTCGTCTAGTAGCTAACAACGGCAAGCTTCCCGTCCCCAATTTCTCGGCTGGCGGTATCGCGACGCCGGCAGATGCCGCGCTCGTGCGCCAGCTTGGAGCTGAGGCCGTATTTGTCGGCTCAGGCATCTTCATGAGCGACTCCATCAACTTCGCTCCTGCAAAGGAAGCTGAGGTCCGTGCTCGAGCCATCGTGCGCGCCACAACGCACTTCGACGATCCAAAAGTCTTGCTCGAGACGAGCGAAGAGTGTACCGGTGCAATGAAGGGGCTCGCCGTTGCTGCCATGTCGGAAGCGGACATGCTGCAAAACCGTGGATGGTGAAAAACTTGGAGACTTCCCAGCCGTGGTGAAAGTGATTAGCCTGGGATGTCCCTGCTTCTCCTGAAGCCTTTCGCTCAGTACCTCATCGAAAAATAAACGTGTCCGATCAACTCACAATCGGAGTCCTCGCCCTTCAAGGCGACTACGATGCTCACCGTCAGACGCTGAGCCGTCTTGGTGTTCGGAGCGTACTCGTTCGCAAACCGGAGGAGTTGGACAGTATTGACGGACTCGTGATCCCAGGTGGGGAGTCCTCGACGTTTCTAAAGTTCCTTGAACGCGAAGGATTTCTGACCAAGCTCCGCGACTTCGTTTCGCACAAGCCTGCCTTCGGTACCTGTGCAGGCGCCATTCTTCTAGCGAAAGAAGTTGTGAATCCAACACAAGAAAGCTTAGGAGTTCTCGATATTGCGATTCAGCGAAATGCATATGGTCGGCAGATCGATAGCTCAATCGTGACTGTTCCGACGAAGCTCGATGGTGCGCCCATGGAGATGGTCTTCATCCGGGCCCCTCGCATCGAGCGCACTGGTCCTGGCGTTGAAGTTCTCGCCGAACGCGATCATCATGCAGTCCTTGTTAGACAAGGGAAAACGATCGCCGCAACATTTCACCCTGAGCTCTCCAGCGATACGCGAATTCATGAGCTGTTCTTGAACATGGTTAGAGAACAAAGTAAATCGAGTGATCGGTTTCATCGCTGACTCCTGCTGATTCTTTCTGGCGCACAAGCTCGAACCGTGCTCAAATTGTCTTTGGCATACTCGCCATGCCTGCAGTAGAAACCAAGGTCCCCTCGAAGGTCAGCGCACCGGATTCCGGCGGACGCGGCCCACACAGCAAGCTTCCAACCGGAGGTGGCGGTGATGGTGAATGGGGCCATCAACCTACACCGGGACCCAGAGACCGGTTGCAGAGTGCGCGCGTCGCTCTTGCGGTGTTGATGACTACTTCGGTAGCTCTGTTTGCGACACTCTCTATCGGCTATCTCTGTTTGCGGCGCGGACAAACCGTCTTTGATATGGCGACACAGACGTACATCGCTGTCTGGAAACCGATTTCAATCCCGCGCCTTCTGTGGTGGAACACTCTTTTACTAGTCCTTAGCAGCGTTGCGTTGGAACTTGCGCGCCGGGAGTACTTTCGCGACGAAGCTCTGATGGAAGAATGGCTCGGCCTAACGCGATCCACTCTACGGCGTGCTTTTCCGTGGCAGGTGTTAGGGATCGTGTTTGCTGTAGGCTTCATCGCCGGACAACTCGATGCATGGGCCAAACTAAGAGCTCAAGGCGTCTTCCTGGGCAGCGGACCCAGCAGTCAGTTCTATTACTTTCTAACTGGATTGCACGGACTGCACCTGCTTGGCGGCATCGCTGTCCTAATTCTGTGCATGATCGCGGGCTTTGCGGGGCAACGTCTCGAATCAAGAAGGGTGATGATAGACATCACCGCGTGGTATTGGCACGCGATTACGGTAGTCTGGTTTGGCCTGTTTGCACTCTTGAAAGCCTCTGTCTAGGGAAGCCGCAACACTCGCTCTGCCAGATTCTGAAATTTCATGCAAAACCCGAACGATTGGCCGTTCCACCTCGCATAAGCTAGAGTGCCGGCAACCGACGCTGCAGCCGCTCCTCTGTCTCATGGACTAAGGTTTTAATCCTAATTTGTGTAGCTATCTACAATTTTTCATTGCTTTTAATGGCATTTATTCATAATATCGGAGGTTTTACGGCTCGCTCTGGAGCCGACAGAGAGCAACAGCTTTGTTCGACTGCATCGTGCTTATCTGAATCCAGGGGGGTTAGCTGGTAATCGAAGTAGTGAAATCATAAAAGGCAGGTAGAAATCATGGCTAAGCGTCGCGGAAATCCGAATTGGGGAAAGCCGGAGCCCATTGGCCCGGTAGTTCCGGTCGTTACATCGTTCGAACAGGCGGTGAAGGAGTTTAAGCTCCTGCCCGACCAGTATCTGCGTTCGACGCGTCTGCGCGAGTGGGCACGTAAGAACAAGAATTCAAAGTACATTCCTGAACCGCTGTTGGAAGCTTGGGGATTCGAAATCGAATCAACTCTCTGAGCGAGGTTGATTCCTGACGAGGCCGCCCTGTAGGCGGCCTTTTCGCTTTGATGAGAATTTCCGGCTCTCAAGCTGCTGCATTCCCATTGAAAATAGATGGTATGGATCTAAACGAAGGACAACTTATTTCACTGGTGGTCGGAGCCAGCTTTGCGGCGGGCCTGAACGTGTATGCGATGGCTGGGACTCTTGGACTCCTCGGCCATTTTCAGGCTGTTCACCTTCCCGCTGCCCTGCATCTCATCGAGAATCCCTGGATTATTGCTGTGTCGTTAGCGATGTTTGTGTTGCACTTCTTCGCCGACAAGATTCCCGCCTTCGATCTTCTGTGGAACACCCTGCATACCTTCGTTCGCATTCCTCTCGCCGCACTAATCGCATATGGAGCTACATCGCAGCTCAGTCCTGGCGCACAAGTCGCTACAACCGCACTGGCAGGCGTCATCGCAGCAGTAGCACATACGGGCAAGTTCGCCGCTCGGGCCGCTGTTACTCCATCTCCGGAACCGTTCTCCAATGCGGCTCTGAGCGTTGGAGAAGACACTGTCGCGGTTGGCCTAACGTGGTTTGCGACAGTGCATCCGTATTGGTCGGTTGTGATCGTGGCGGTTCTGTTGATCGTTACCGTGATTTTGATCCGCATGTTTGCCAAGGCTGTGCGATCCCTGCTTGCTCGTGGAATGTCCTTTTGGCGTCGGCCTAAACCATCACAAACTGCTGCACCTCCGGCAGCATGATGCACTCATATTGTTACAATCGGTTGCATCACTTCGGTAATCAAGCCCATGAGTAGCCCGTTTACAGACGTCGAGACCGCCCTCACCGAAATCAGCCAGGGGCGGATGATCGTCGTGGTCGACGACGAAGATCGGGAAAATGAGGGGGATCTCACTATCGCGGCGGAGTTCGCTACGCCGGAAGCGATCAATTTCATGGCGAAGCATGGCCGAGGACTCATCTGCCTGGCGCTGACTGAGGATCGCCTCGACTATTTGCGCCTGGGAATGATGACCGCCCATAACACCTCGCAGTACGGGACGGCGTTTACCGAGAGCATTGATGCCCGCGATGGGATCACAACCGGAATCTCCGCCTATGACCGCGCGCGGACGATCAAGGTTGCAATCGATCCAGCCAGTCGACCTTCGGATCTTGTGAAACCAGGGCACACGTTCCCGCTGCGAGCGAGAAAGGGCGGAGTTCTCGTCAGAGCCGGGCAAACTGAGGCCGCAGTAGATCTGGCGCGTATGGCGGGTCTGATTCCTGCGGGCGTGATTTGCGAGATCATGAAGGAAGACGGCACCATGGCGCGTGTGCCGGACCTGATCGAGTTCTGCAAACGACACGAGTTAAAGATTCTGACGGTGGCCGAACTCATAAGGTACCGCATGCAGCACGAGCGCTACGTTCGACGAATCGGTGAAGGCATTCTGCCCACTCGTTATGGGGAATTTCGCCTGGTCGCGTACGAATCGGAGGTGGACGGCGGCGAATCGCACGTTGCATTGCTTTACGGTGATGCCGGTGAGGGGAACAGTCCCGTTCTGGTCCGGGTTCACTCCCATTGCCTGGTCGGCGATGTGTTCGGAACTACATTGTGCGAATGCAATACAGTGCTCGATCGCTCGATGAAGATGATCGCTGATTCCGGACGCGGAGCGATTATCTATCTACACCAGACAGCGAAGGGCTTTAACGTTCGAGAAGTGGTGGGCGGAAGCGCGATCACGTTTGAGCATGAGAGTCGTACTGCTCAGAATCCTGAGCATCAGCGCAGAACTCAGCGGCAAATTGGATTGGGGGCCCAAATCCTCTCTGATTTGAACCTACGCCGCATTCGGTTGTTGACGAATCACCCTCGGCGAGTACCAGCACTAGAGGGTTTTGGCATCGAAATCGTTGAGCAAGTTCCTGTCATGACGAACGCCGTCGCTGCTCAGCAACAGAAGTAACTACGAACTCTAATTAGGCTTACACGCCCGTACATCTTCATCTCGAATAAAGAAGTGGGCGGAGCACTTATCTGAGCCGCAGATCACGGGAGTGATGCCGGCCATTTGCCGGCGCGTGATAAGCCCGAGTGTGCCGCATTCCGGGCACGCGAGCACAGCCCAATACGGATCCTCATTCTTCCCCACTTCACCGGCATTCTCCAGCACGAAGACTGTGCCAGGTTGCATCTGTTCGGGAATCCATTCCGTCAGGATGTTCAGCTCAGCCACCATGGTTCACCTCCAACCGATTAGGGCAGATTGGGTTCAGGCGACACGCCGAAGACGCCGCCGGTTGTTTTGGTTTGATCGCTCTTCCTTACTCCGGAAACGCCGCATCCCACCACGCTTGTGAACTTGCGCATGAATCTCCTGTACTGCGTCGGTCAGACATACTGACAACAAAGGCTGACGCGAGTTCTTGAGCAGATCGACGATCTGTCGTTCTGAGTTCTCGAGATAGATTCTTTTGCCATCTGTCAGCAGGTGATATTCGCTGCCCGAGGTCACCGTCTCGACCAGCCGCTTGCCTAACTCACGCTGCAGATATCGCATCACCTGCCGCACTCGCTGAAGTGAAAAGCCCTTGTTTCGCAACTCACAAATCACAGCCACGTCGGCAAGATCATCGACGTTGTACACGCGGTTTCTTCCTCGCCGCTGCGGAACGACGATCTTGCGCTCGTCCCACCACTGAAGCTGACGAGCGGTTATGCCCGTGAGTTCGATCACGTCTGCTGAAGTGAAGTCTTGATCTCGTAGGCTCCCGACGTCTTGCCCATCGCGGATTTGTGACTGAGATCTCACCCGAATCGCTTAAAACATTCCATAATTGAAATGTTTTAAACAAAATACACCTTCGCTGTTTCATGTCAAGAGATATCAGGTGATTGAGAAGATGCTTGTAGAGGAATAGACCTGACAACCAGCAACACCCGATAACGGAGCGCCTGGGCGCTCCGTGCTTAATTAGGAAGACTTCGACATCAGCAGTCTGATCCGCCTCCGACGAAATGCACAATTTCCAACTGGTCGCCCTCAGCGAGCAGGATTTCAGTCCAACGACTTCTAGGAGCGATCTCGCGATTGAGTTCTACAGCAATCCGATCGCTTTTCAACCCTAACTGCTCGATAAAGGCGGCGAGAGATCCTTCGCTCGGACACTCCTTAAGCTCGCCATTCACCACGACTCTCATACTTAAAGAGTGTAACGAAGAGAATCCGTGATTGGCGGGCCAGTATGCTTCGCGCAAATTATGATCAATCGTAATGACTCTGATTTACGTAGCAAGTTCCAATCCCGGGAAGCTCGCAGATTTCGCAGCCGCAGCTCGAGAACATGAGGTTGACATTCGTGTCCTGCCTGAAATCGACAAAATCACCGCTCCAGAGGAAACTGGCAGCACCTTTGAAGAGAATGCCCGACTCAAGGCCGAGTACTACAGCCAGTTTGCCAGAGGAGAGATTCTTATCGCCGACGATTCTGGACTAGTAGTCGATGCACTCAACGGAGAGCCCGGCGTACGATCAGCGCGGTATGCCGAAGACGCGGGAGTCACAGCGGGCGATCCAGACGCAGCGAATAACAAACTTTTGCTCCAGAAAACGGAAGGGCTTCCCGATTCCGGGAGGCAGTGCGCGTTCGCTTGTTCTATTGCCGCAGCCCGTAACGGAAAAGTACTCAAGACCTTTACAGCAGATGCTCGTGGAGTGCTATTGCGCTATCTCCGAGGAAGCAATGGCTTCGGCTACGATCCGCTGTTTTATTTTCCTGAGCTAAGCAAGTCATTCGCGGAGCTCTCGCGTGAAGAGAAGCTGAGAGTAAGCCACCGGGGAAAGGCCTTTAGGCTATTTCTGGATTGGATCGACGAGACAACTCTCGATCGTTCAGGAATCAATTAAAGCATTTCGCCAGCGCGGCAGCCGCAGCGGCTAACCGCGAAAGCTCCGAAGGATAGAAGTCTGCTCCAGCAGCCTTATGCGTAGAACCTTTGCGACTGATCTGAATTACGCCTATGACTCCGGCAGGACTAATCACCGGCACACTCATGATTTTCTGGATTACGATCGCGTTTCGTTCCGTCTTCCCCAAGGAGCGCGTTTTCGACTCCACGGGTACCGACTCGAAAATACTCGCATGTCGCATCTGGGCAAAGTTGTTGATAACCTCGGGACGCTTGCTATTTGCGGTTCGAGCAGCCAGCGAATTCGAATTGTTTAAGGGGATCACACCTACATTCGACAGCAGCGGCGGATAGATGAACCTTAGCTGAGTCTTATCGAGCTTTAGAATGGCCACTTCGTCATCGTGAACCCCGAAGCTACGCGACAATACAGTTGCGATCCTGACGACATTTTCTGGCGTTAGCCCGGTTGCCTGGCACTGGTCAGCGAGCTGGCTAAAGGGCAGTGTTAACGACGCCAACGCGGCTCTCCTCATGCAAGATTCTAGACTCTACTGACCTACGCAATAAGAATCGAGCGCGTTGCATCCTGTCTTCGTGCTCTTGTCAGAACAGTTATTTGACTCACTTCGGAGGGGAACCAGATAATAAAAGGTTTGGTAACCCATTCGGAAGTAACTGAGGAGACTCGCAGATAAAATGGCAACGGCAGCGCCTCCGAGCGCCGGCTATGAGCAGGATCAATGGAAAGGCGTGAAGCCGCTGCGCGCAGGAGAGGGCCACTCATTTCTTCTTCGCCGCTTACATTCTCTCAGCGGAATCGTTCCGATTGGCGCCTTTCTGGTTGAACACTTTGTCTCCAACGCCTACGCCACGAATGGTCCTCACGCGTATGCCACCCAGATCAAATTCCTGAATTCCCTTCCCTTCGTACCTTTTCTTGAGTGGGGAGGAATTTACCTTCCGATTCTCTATCACGCTTTGTACGGAATCTTCATTTGGTATCGAGGGGAATCAAATGTGATGACGTACCCGTGGGAGGGAAATTGGCTCTACACAGCACAGCGCTGGACTGGAATCGTTGCCTTCGCGTACATGATCCAGCACGTCTACAACTTACGTTTTACAGGAGTTCGCCTGGTTCAGTATCCCGGCGCAGGATATGGCAAGGTACAGCATGAATTGGCCAATCCCTGGATGCTGGCCTTTTACGTAGTCGCGATCGTTTGTGCATCGTGGCATTTTGCTTATGGCGTCTGGTTGTTCTGTGCCAAATGGGGAATCACTCAAGGAGAACGGGCCAGGCGTAAAGCAGGCGTAATCTGCTTTGCTATCGGGTTGTTGTTTGTGATCGTCGGACTCGTTACGGTGAAGACTTTTGTATCCCCGCATAACCCAGGCTGGCGGAACATGGGAACGGATCCGGTAACTGCGAAGCAAGTGGAAGCTCAACCGGTAGAGTAACAAACAAATCGCAAAAGTCATCTCAATGGCGAATCCGAAAATCATCGTTGTAGGCGGCGGGCTTGCAGGACTCTCTGCCACCATCAAGATCGGTGAGGCAGGCGGGAATGTCGATTTGTTCTCGGTTGTCCCCGTAAAGCGCTCGCACTCAGTTTGTGCTCAGGGTGGCATTAACGCTGCCAAGAACCTTAAAGGCGAAGGTGACACGACTTGGCAGCACTTCGACGACACAATCTACGGCGGCGACTTTCTCGCCAACCAGCCTCCCGTGAAGGACATGTGCGAGGCGGCACCAGCGATCATCGATCTGCTCGATCGTATGGGGGTTCCCTTCAACCGCACTCCCGAAGGACTTCTCGACTTTCGTCGTTTTGGCGGCACGCTATATCACCGCACGGCCTTCGCAGGCGCAACCACGGGTCAGCAGCTCCTATATGCACTTGACGAGCAGGTGCGCAGGTATGAGTCAGAAGGCCGAGTCAACAAATTCGAGACCTGGGAGTTTCTTTCCGCCGTACTGGACGCGCAGGGAGTCTGTCGCGGAATTTGTGCGCTGGATCTGCGTTCGATGCAAGTGCGCACTTTCCCGGCCGATGCCGTGATCATAGCCACAGGCGGCATCGGCGCCATCTTCGGAAAGTCCACCAATTCCGTTGTGTGCACCGGCTCGGCGCAGTCGGCGCTGTACCAGCAAGGCGCCTACTACGCGAACGGTGAATTCATACAGGTCCATCCGACTTCAATTCCCGGAGACGACAAACTCCGGCTAATGTCGGAGTCGGCACGTGGCGAGGGTGGCCGCGTTTGGGTGCCGAAGGCTGGAGGCGATAAGCGCGATCCCAAGAGCATTCCCGAATCAGAACGCTGGTACTTCCTCGAGGAGTGGTACCCGAAGTACGGGAATCTCGTGCCGCGCGACGTGGCGACGCGTGCAATCCACAAGGTTGTGTATGAACACGGCCTCGGCATTGACGGCCAGCCGATGGTCTATCTCGACCTCACCCACATCGACCGTGCGACCCTGGATCGCAAACTTGAAGGAATACTTGAGATTTACGAGAAGTTCGTAGGTGACGATCCTCGCGATACACCTATGAAAATCTTTCCGGGCATGCACTACACCATGGGTGGACTCTGGATTGATTTCAAGCAGGCGACAAGCATTCCGGGAATCTTCGCTTGCGGAGAGTGTGAGTACGCCTATCATGGCGCCAATCGCCTGGGAGCGAACTCGCTGGTTTCGTGCATCTACGGCGGATTCGTGGCTGGCCGGCAAGCGGTGGCATATGCCAAGAATCAAGCCAAATCCAACACGGCCGCAAACGGGGCATTCGATTCTGAGCGCAAGCGTCAGCAAGAGATCAATGCTCGACTCATGACTTCCGAAGGCGGTGAAAACCCCTTCCGCATTTGGCGGGAGTTGGGCGAAATGATGACCAAAGACGTCACCGTGATCCGCTACAACGCTGCTCTTGCGAAGACCGACGAGAAGATTGTGGAATTACTTGAGCGTTATCAACGCATCAATCTGAGTGACAAAGAGATGTGGGCGAACACTTCGTTCGTCTTTACTCGTCAGCTCTACAACATGCTGCAGCTCGCACGTGTGATTGCTCAGGGAGCGGCCTTGCGCAATGAATCGCGCGGCGCGCATTACAAGCCGGAGTTCCCAGAACGCGACGACGTGAACTTCCTTAAGACGACGAAAGCGTATTTTGCCCCTGACGCGGATGAGCCGCGGTTCGACTTCGAACCGGTGGACACGTCGTTGATCAAGCCTCGCCCTCGCAAGTACTGAGTGTCCTTCGGGATCACAATTTATCTGGAGAGAAATGGCCCAAAACGGTAGAACCGTCATTATCAAGATCAAGCGTCAGGCAACTCCTGACTCCAGTCCCTATTGGGAAGAATTCTCCTTGCCCTGGAAGCCGGGCATGAATGTGATCTCCGCCATGATGGACATCGCCGCCAATCCTGTAACTCGCGATGGCAAACCGTCCCGCCCTATCGCCTACGATTCGAATTGCCTCGAGGAAGTATGTGGGTCGTGCGCAATGCGCATCAATGGGCGCGCGCGCATGGCCTGCTCTGCCTTGATCGATAAGCTAGACCAGCCGCTAACTCTCGAGCCGCTCTCGAAGTTTCCTGTGATCCGAGATCTCGCTGTCGATCGTTCAGTTCTCTTCGAGAATTTGAAGAGAGTCAAAGCATGGGTGCCTGTGGATGGAACCTACGACTTGGGGTCAGGACCTAGACAAACGCCTAAGCAGCAGGAGCAGGCATATCCACTGTCTCGATGCATTTCGTGTTGCTGCTGCATGGAGGTTTGTCCCCAATTTAACGACAAAACCAATTTCGTTGGTGCAGCCACGATTGCGCAGGTACGACTCTTCAATACACATCCCACAGGAGCAGCATTAAAGGAAGATCGCCTGCATGCTCTCATGGGCGACGGCGGAATTCAGGAGTGCGGCTACGCGCAGAATTGCGTCGAAGTTTGCCCGAAGGATATCCCGCTCACTAATGCCATTTCAGAGGTGAGCGGACAAGTGATCAAGCAAGCGATTAAGGACCTATTCACGCTCTGACGGAATTCCGTGATCTAAAGGGATAATTAGTCAGTTACAGTCTCGCCGGTATGCGAGCGAAGGATTCGATCGACTGAGTAAGGCGCGCGCCGCGCAGGCTCATGATAGTGACGTACCTGCATTTCCCCGAGGAGACCCAGCGCAAGAAGTTGCACACCCGCGACGATCAGCACTGCAGCGAAGACAAGTAATGGACCGTGAGCGTCCATTACGTTTGCGTTATGAAGGAACTTCTGCAGCGCGAGCCACAACGCAATCGCAGAACCGGAGAGGATGCCCCCCGCTCCGAAGGTCCCGAAAAAGTGCAACGGACGCGATAGGTATCTCAGCAGAAAACGGATCGTGATCAGGTCGAAGAAGACGCGGAAGGTCCGCGAAATCCCGTAATGCGATGCGCCTCGCTCGCGGTTCACATTGCGAATCGGAATCTCACAGATCGAGGCTCCGTACCAGGAGGCCAGGGCCGGAATGAAGCGGTGCAGTTCACCGTACAGTGGCACTTGATTGATGATTTCACGTCGGTATGCTTTAAAGGTAGTGCCGAAATCGTGGATATCCACGCCACTGAGCTTAGCCATCAACCAATTTGCACATCGCGAGGGTATCCGACGGAGCACAAAGCTATCGATGCGCTCTTTGCGCCACCCACTGACAATGTCGTAGCCCTCGCCGATCTTTTCAATGAACCCGGGAATGTCGTTGGGATCGTGTTGCAGGTCCCCATCCATCGCAATGATGTATTCGCCGGAGGCGTGATCGAAACCAGCCGCAAGGGCGGATGTTTGACCGAAGTTTCTTCTCAGCTTTACGACGGTGACCCGGCTGTCGATGGCCGCAATTTCGCTGAGCAGGTGAAAGGTAAGATCCGTGCTCCCATCGTCCACGAAGACCAGTTCGAAGCTCTCGGAATACGCTTCCATCACCCCTTTCAAGCGATCGTAGAGAACCGTAACGTTCTCCTGTTCGTTGTGAAAAGGGACGACGATTGAATACTTCGGCATGCTGTTCAGATTATAGCGGGGGATGGGTTACTTTACACCCGAAAGCCCGATTAGGACCACGCAATTTACTGCTGTATTTCCGCTCCCGCCGGAATCGATTTCAGATCCAGCGTTTCCTGGGCAGATTCCGATAGCCTCAGGGAGTGAGCCTGATCGGCGAAGGCCTTTAGCCACTCCTCGTCCTCGTAGGCTCCCGGTTCGATGCGCTCGAAGGCATAGATCCGATAGCTGCCGGGACGAAGTCCCTGAACCTGATAGCGACCATTCTGGTCTGTGGTTACCGTCCGGAATCGATCGCCGAGCCCGTTGAGCCTTTGCTCGGGAACGAGGACCACCGTCACGCCAGCATCCGGCTTGTCGTCGCCATTGGAGATTACGCCGCTAACTTTTGCTCCAGTCGCGAAGACCAAGTCAAGGTTTCGGCTTGTAGCTGGACTAAATCCCTTCTCCACGACGTCCTCGCGGGCAGCCGTCGCAGATTTGAGGTACATCTCGGGAGGGCCACCGAAGGCCATGATCTTATACCTTTCGTCGGCAGCGGCCTGGAGGGTGAAAGATCCGTCATCTTTGGCTTGGGCATACGCACTACGCATGAAGTCCTGGGCGTCTTCGGGTGACAAGGAAATGTGAACCGCAGTCGGCTTTGCGGCTAAAGAGCCACCGCCGTCGAATGTGACGCGTCCGCTTACATCAACTTGCGGCAAGAGCGCCACAACCAAGCCCTGTACGTCTCCTTCGCGCACATCCACCTCGATTCTTGCGCTCGCTGACGATTTGTCGTCTTGCTGTTCCGCGATTATGTTGTAAGAACCGGGGAGGACCTGCTTGAACGTAAACGTATTGTCTTCACGGACGCTGGTATTCACGCCCGGGCCAATAGCGAACTCGGCTTCTCCTCGCTTAGTTAACATCAACCATGCTCCTCGTCCTGATGTTCCGTGCACTCCACCAACGACTCGCCCGCTGACCGAATAGGATCGCTGCGGGCTCATCGAAAAGTCAGCGCGCAGCTCATCCCCGCCACGCACCGTGAGCGTCGATGCCTGGCTCGCGTCTGTGACGTTTGGGTAGAAGACAGGCGGATACGATGTCGTCTCTGAAGGTGCGGAGGAGTCGACGGATTCTCCCGGGCCAACATACATCCCGAATCCGCGAAGCGTGGCGCGGATATACACCTGCCCCGGCCGTATTCCAAAGATTCGATATTCACCCCGGTCATCACTTAGCGCATTACCCAGCGGCTGCAGTCGACGACGCCCTTGGATGAATCTGAACTGTAGTGCCTGCACTTGAACACGAGACAAAGGCTCCGAATCCTCGTCGACAATCCGACCTGAAATTACCCCTCCTTGAATAAGGCGGAAGGAGATCTCGCTGAGCTTCTGACCTTGGCTCAGCGAAATCGTGGTTCCCTGCTCTCCCGCATTCTTTTGACCGTACGTCTGGTTTACATAGCCATTACGTTGGGTGACCAGACTGTAACGTCCCGCGTCTAGGTCCCGGAGTACAAAGTGGCCCTGGGCATCAGTCACAGTGGTTGAGCCGCTGCGGCCGCCTTTCTCCAGCACGCGCGCGGTCACCCACGCTTTTTTTAGCGGTTGGCCAGTCACTGCATCAAGCACCAGTCCAGAAATTTCCCCCTTGGCAGCGCCGGTGACTTGAGAATTAGCCGTGGAATTTGCTGCCGCGCCAGAAGATTGGACTTGGGCAACACTAGTTACAACGGCTAGGAAGATAAGAACGAGAACTCTATACATGAGATTCTCCGCTCGATCCGAATCAGAGATGCTGGTATCTCGTGAAATTGTATGCGAAGCTCTACCCGCTCGTGAACGCTTAAAGGAGCTAGAGAATAGTGAGCACAAGCTCGCCACAAATCCCGATTTGGAAGCGCAGCTTTGATTTCATGGTCGCTTTGCCGTTTCTGATATTGGCTAGCCCCATGATGCTTCTTGTTGCCCTGCTCATCAGAGCGACCATGGGAAGGCCAGTTCTCTTTCGGCAACTGCGGCCTGGCTTCAGAGGCCGGCCATTTGTCCTTTACAAATTTCGCAGCATGCGGCCCGAAGACGTCTCCGGAACCAGCACCGACGAAGAGCGAATCTCCTGGATCGGCGGGTTTCTTCGGAAGACAAGCCTTGATGAACTCCCCGAACTTTGGAATGTCTTGAAAGGTGATATGAGTCTTGTTGGCCCGCGTCCTGATGCAATACCTTGATCGGTATTCCCCGGAACAGCAGCGACGCCACGATGTGCTGCCGGGAATAACCGGCTGGGCACAAGTCAACGGCCGCAACACGGTTGAATGGGAGCAACGCCTCGCTATGGAGGTTTGGTATGTCGATAAACCGACGCTATGGCTAGATTTGAAGATTCTCGCATTGACAGTCCTCCGAGTCTTGCGACGAGAAGGGATCAGCCAGCCTGGTTACGCCACCATGCCAGAGTTTGCTCAGCCAGTTTCGAGAGAAATTCCGTAGGCGTAACTCAGGTTTACGCAATCTTTCTCACGCGCGTGTGCTGAACAGCCAGATGAGCTAACGGAGGAAATTTGATTAGCGAAAGCGCGGTAAGTCTCAGGGCCTTGGGAAGCTGCAATAAACGTCGCAAACGGGCCGCAGCTCTAAGAGCCGGCTGCAGAAGCTCGTTGTGGGCGCGATCGTACCTCCGCAATGCAGTCTGCAGCGAACACTCACCTCGAAGATACGGCTCCAGGCTCAGCGCAGCCAGACGCCCGCTGTGCAGAGCCCTGGAAATTCCATCACCAGCGAAAGGATCGATAAAGGCAGCAGCGTCGCCAACCAGAACCGTTTCGGCATTCGTGGTTCGGGGTTTGCCAAACAACAATGGAGCCGTGGCAACCACTTCGCTTGCTGGTCGCCAGAATCGAGACCGGCGCTCCAAGTCGCGATGCCGCACGAAGACCATGGATAGACTCCGCGCGACATCGGCTTGCACCATGGCAGCTACGTTGATCGTGCCGTTTCCCAGGCTCTGAACTCCGCAATATCCTCCTGGAAAGAAATACAGATCGCAATGAGGCGGAGGATTGTCTTCAAAGAAGTGTTGTTTAAGTCCAATCCAATGGTCGTCGGTCACACGCTTCGTGCGTGACAGGTTCGACCATCGTCCGCTCGCATCGATTACCGCTCGCGCTTTGAGTTGCTCTCGTCCTGATTGAATTGCGAAGAACGATTGCGTCTTCTGTACTGCGGTAACGCGCACTCGATCGCGCGCACAAACACCGGCAGCAAGCGCTGATTTCCAAAGCTCGAAATCCAACGCATGGCGGGAGAGGCTCGCTCCTGCAGGCTCTACCCTGAAATCCACTACGCGATTGTCAAGAAACACGCGAGTGTTCTTGATGAGAGTTACGTCATCCAGAAGCTCGCGAGCGACTAGTGACTTCAGAATGGGCAAAGCCTCACTGGATATGAACTCTCCGCATACCTTATGCCTCGGAAAGCTGCCGGCCTCAAGCAGTGCAACGGAGAACCCCTGCCTCGCAGCCGTGATTGCGGCCGCAGTGCCCGCAGGTCCCCCGCCGATGACTGCGACATCAAGAACGTTATCTTGAGTTATCTCTTCCACAGTGTCAGGCCAACCCGCTGAAAGTAATACGGCGAGATGTCGAAACCGGTGGCGGCACTCTTGCGCGCCAACCCGGAGATTTCATCAAGGGTGTAAGCCCGCCGCACGGAAGCGGGAGCGTCATTTCGAGTGAGCCGGCTGCGATAGGTAAAACGTCCAATGGAAGCAACAAGCCAGTGAAACAGATTCCGGCGTAAGTCGCTCGCGATCACTGCCAGTCTGGCGACCCTCAGAGCTTCGTCGAAAAAGCTGACCACCTCGCTTGGCTCGAGGTGATGGCAGAACAGATTACAGCCAACGACGTCGAAGCTTTCAGCAGCAAATGGCAATCGCAGCGCGTCGCCGGCGACGCTTCCTAGTCCGAAGTCTGTTCCTGTCATGTGTGAGAGGGCTCGATCAAGAACTGTGGCTCTGCCCTGAATACCATCCTTCTGCAGCGCACTTTGAACGTAATCGGCGACATCGCCCCTGCCTCCGGCTACGTCCAGGAACGAAAGCGATCGCAGTTTATTCTTCGCCGCGACATTTCTCACCAATTCGCCTACGCTGTGAAAGCCACCAAAATGCTCATTGAAACTGCGAAGATCGAGCAGCGTGCTCCGGATCTCTTCCGGAGTGCCTAGATCTTCGTCGAGTAGCTCGGGCGTAACCACACGCTGCATGGCAGGCTAAACTTTCGCGAGTTCTTCTTCCAGCAACTGCTTGTTGTAGAGATCGGCATAGTATCCGTTGAGCGCGAGCAAGTCTTCGTGAGTTCCTAACTCGACGATCTCGCCGCCATGTAGAACAGCAATCTGATCGGCTGCCCGGACTGTCGAGACCCGATGCGAGATGAAGATCGTGGTACGTCCTTGCATGATTTCGCGAAGATGATTCAGTATGCGTTCTTCGGTATAAGTGTCGACACTGGAAAGAGCGTCATCGAGAATCAGGATTCGGGGATTGCGAATGATGGCACGCGCAATTGCGGTTCTCTGCTTCTGTCCACCAGATAGAGTCAGTCCCCGCTCTCCGACCACCGTCGAATAACCCTGGGGAAACCCATGTATCTCCTGCGCCAGGCTGGCAGCTTGCGCTGCTGCCTCCACTTCTTGATCAGTGCTGTGCTCGGTGCCGAAGGCAATGTTGTCGCGAATGCTCGAGCTGAAGAGAAATGTCTCCTGGGGAACAAATCCGATGTTCTTGCGCAAGGTCTCAATTGGATAGTCGCTGATATTGCGGCCGTCAATCAATACCGAACCTTCACCAGAGTCATAAATGCGTGGGATCAAGCTGACGAGCGTGCTCTTGCCGGAACCCGTGGGACCAACAATCGCAAGGCTTGTCCCAGCCGGAATTCGGAGATCGATGCCAGAGAGTACCTCGCCGCCGGTCGGATAGCTAAAAGTCAGGCCACGGAACTCAATGTCTCCATCAATCGCCGAGACCTCCTTTAGATCCGGCGCAACTTTCGCGTCTGTGACCTCCGGCCGCTCGGAGAAGATCTCATTGATTCGTCCCAACGAGGCTGTGCCGCGCTGAAAGATGTTAATGACCCATCCAAGGGCGATGACAGGCCAGGTAAGCTGCACCATGTACGTGTTGTAAGCAACGAAGTCGCCTACGTTCATGCGGTGAAGAAGCACTTCCCTTCCACCGAGCCACAGCACAAGAATGATCGCCAGGCCCAGCAACATTTCCAAAGTGGGCCAGAGCATACCGATCAGTCGCACTAACTTAAGACTGCGCGCTATGTATTCACGATTTGCGGTCTCGAAGAGTTCGATCTCAGGTTGTTCCTGCGCGTAGGCTCGAACCAGACGAGCGCCGGAGAAGTTCTCCTGTGCACGCGCTGAAATGTCTGAGAATGTCGCCTGAATACGCTCGAAGCGTTCGTGAATGCGCCGTCCGAAGTACTGGACCAGGATGCTCGCAGCAGGTAGCGGCAGAAACGCAAACATCGTAAGCCGTGGACTGATCTTTAGCATGAAGGCTAACGCGCCCGCGGTGAATACGATCGTGTTGGCCGTATACATGATGGCTGGCCCAAGCAGCATGCGAACGGCATTTAGATCGTTTGTCGCGCGTGCCATGATGTCTCCCACGCGCGTGCGTTGATAGTAAGAGTAGGAAAGAGATTCGAGATGCCGGAACAGATCGTTGCGCAGGTCGAATTCGATCTCGCGCGAGATACCGATCAGGATCCACCGCATCAGAAACTGAAAGACGCCCTTACCGAGCGCAATGGCTATCAATGCGAGCGAATAAGTGACGATCTTGTGCCGTGTGATGCCCTGATTCAGATCATTGATCGCGCGTCCGATGACCTGAGGAAAGAAGATCCAGATCAGGTTATTGAAGAGAAGCACCAACCCGCCCCAGAAGAACTGGACGCGATACTTGTAAACGTACGGCTTGAGCGCATCGAGCTTTTTGAACATGACCAGAAAAATTAGATTGCTCAGCAGTCACTTCGGTTCACAGCTTGAAATATCAAGAGCGAAAATTCCCTGTGGTTCGCTGTTATTTTCTTGAATCCTCCGCGGAACCAGCCTAAGCGCTTGCTAAACATCGGCTTACGGAGCGATCTGCAGAATTGGCTGTTAGTTCCCTGCCTTTGAACAGAATTTGCTAATTTCGGGCAGAAACCGATGATTTCTTCATCGGATTCGCAAAATGCCCTGCTCTTTTGCCTGTTCTATGTTCCAACAGCCCTGCCCGCAAGTTATGTCGGGACCTTCAATATGAAGTATCCCCCAGCAAGACCAAAAATTACGTCCGGCGACCAGGCTGCGAGAGCAGCCGGCAACTGATTCACGTTGCCCATGGCTTCGAACAAGCCGCTCGTCACCCAATAGACAACGGCGATTCCAATGGCTGTAGCTACGCCACGGAGTGCGCCTTGGCGCCCCGCGGACACAGCAAATGGGATGGCCAGGATCGACATCACTAGTGTGATCAGCGGAAACGAGAGCTTTCGATATAGCTGAACCCGCAGCCGGACGACATCGAAGCCGCCCTGCTCGAGCTCGCGTATGTAAGCCTTCAGCTCGTCGAAATTCATTTCGGAATACTGCTTCACTTCCTTCTTGAAGTAGTTCGGCGGCTCGTCAACATCTGCGAAAGTTCTTACGTCGAAGGTTTTGTAGTCCTCTACTTGCGTGGGCGTTAGCGTGCGAACCCATCCCTGTTCGAAGACCCACTTACGAAGAGAGTCATTCCAAAAGACGCGAGAAGCAAACGTGCGCGCGCTCAGAGCAAATGTCGCTGGGTCGACATTGAAGACCGAAAGATTCGCGAACTGGTTGCGTTCGCCGTCGAAAAATTCGTAGTAGTAGATCTCATGATGTGCGCCGAAAATCCACTTCCGCTGTGGATTTAAATACGTCTGCGCCGGCTTGCCCTTGATCTCGTTGCGCAGAGCGTCTTGCCGCTTATTCGCGTGGGGCAAATAGAACTGGTCGAACAGGAATAGGGCAAACGACAGGGTCGCAGCGAGCGCGACCACAGGCACAATGAGCCTATACAAACTAATCCCCGTTGCCTTCATTGCAGTCAGCTCGTTGGATTTTTGTAGAAGTCCAAACGTAACCAGCACCGCGATTAGCACGCTCAGGGGAGTCATCAGATAAACCATCGAGGGAATGACGTTTACGAGATACTCCCCAACGGTGATGAGGGCAATGCGATTCCTGATTATGTCACCTAATAACTCAAAGAAAGTGAAGACCAGGGTCAGGACTACGAATGTGGAAAGAATAAGACCGAGGTACTCCAGAAATTGGCGGAGCACATAATCGTCAAGGATTTGTGGAAACCGGGAACTTCCTTTGCGCAAAGGCGCTGAACTGGTTGCGGCTTCTGTTAATGACTTCTCGCGGGAAAACTTTTTTACGATGTCACTCCAGGTGACTCGAAACGAGACCACATCGATACTTGATTGCTGCACTCTCCGCAACAGCAGCAGCCCTGCCAGAGCAAACAGTATGTCGGCACTCCAGACTCCCAAGGCGGGCTGGACCTTTCCCTGCCTTGCGAAAGCGATTCCTGCACTGAGCGAGAAGTAGTAGAGAAACACCAGCAGAATCGTGAGGACAAATCCCGTAGACTTCCCACCCTTCTTTGACGAAAGGCCCAGAGGAATTCCTACCAACATAAGCACCAGACACGAAGCCGCCAGCGCGAAGCGGCGATGAAATTCAATCAAATACCAGCGGGCCTTTCCCGGGGGATCGCTGCGTGCGCGACTTAACAGCTCGCTCGTCTTGAGTTCAGCGGCCGGGAGCAGATCCCGCGACGGTGGGGGACCAGCAGTCGGTAGCGCGATCGGAATGTCAGTCTGGTCGAAAGTCGAAATTGTGTACTGATCGGGATTTCCCGGATCGGTTTCCTGTTGACTTCCATTCTCCAAATGCATACGTAACGTATCGCCTTCGGTCACGACTACAGCATGCTGAGCTAGAGTCACCTTCGGGGCGGCGGGATTACTTATGTCGGCCAGGAAAACATTTCTCCACAGGGCGGCGCCGGAGCCAGGCTCGACATCCTGAACGTACAAGACGTAACCCTTAAGGTCCTCATAAAAGACTCGCGGCTGAATCTCAAAGGAAATCTGCGACGTCTTCAGCGAGTTTTGGAGGTTCGCGAGAGCTGCAGCCGACCTGGGAGCAATGACGACGTTGTTCAACAATGCGATGCCGAAAGCACCAACGGCGAAGATGCCGATGATTGCGACGAATCTCCAGGCGCCTACGCCGCTGGCCCGAAGCGCGGTTACCTCGCTGTCGGCTGCCATCCGCGAGAGGCCAATGAGAATGCCGACCAGGACGCCCATCGGCAATGTAAAGGTGAGAGCGGTGGGAATCGTGAGAAAGAAAATTTCAGCGACGCTCGGAATTGGAGCGCTGTTGCGCACAACCAATTCCAGGATTCGTCCGACGTCGCGCATGAAGATCACGAACGTAAACAGCGCCGCGCCGATTACGCCGTGGGAGAACACCTCCCACAAGATGTAGCGAGTAAGGATCTTCATGTTGCCGATCTATACGCAAGTCTAGCATCGCTTTCCACAAGGGTCCGGGAGTGACTCTATTGCCTTAATTACACTAAATAGGAATGCCTTCGATTCGTCTAATTTTCCTTTGGCACATGCACCAACCCTTCTACAAGGATCTGGTCACAGATGAGTACCGTCTTCCCTGGGTAAGGATGCACGCGCTCAAGGACTACTACGGCATGGTGAAGCTGCTGGATGAGTTTCCACGCGTCCACCAGAACTTCAACTTAGTCCCATCGCTGGTTGCACAAATCGACGACTATATCGCTGGCAAGGCTAAAGATCCCTGGAGAGAGCTGATCGCGAAGCCTGCCAGTGAATTTGCGCACCACGACAAGGAATTCGCGCTCAAGTATCTGTTTCAAGCCAACCACACACATCAGGTCGGGAGATATCCGCGCTATCTCGAGCTATTGGACAAGCGTGTCAGATACAAGTCGGTTGATCTTGCGGTTCCACATTTTGGCATGCAGGATTTTGCTGATCTTCAGATACTTTCTCAGCTCGCTTGGTTTGACGAATTCTTTCTCGCTGAACCGGAAATTGCAGAGCTGATTAAGAAGCAGCGCGGTTTTGATCGCGCTGATCAGGAAGCCTTACTCAAGGTTGAAAGCCGACTTCTTGCAAGCGTCATACCAGCGTACCGTGCCGCTTCAGACCGCGGCGCTGTTGAATTATCGACCACGCCCTTCTATCACCCGATTCTTCCGCTACTTTGCGACACCAGCAATGGACGTGTGAGCAGTCCCGGACTGCCTCTTCCCCGACGACGCTTTCTACAAACCAACGATGCTCTCGAACAAATGCACCGGGCCATTCAGTTCCACGAGCAAACCTTCGGGCAGCGGCCCGCGGGCATGTGGCCCTCGGAAGGAAGTGTCTCCGATGAGGTGTTGAAGCTCGCACGGCATGCCGGCTTGAAGTGGATGGCAACTGATGAAGGAGTTTTGGGACGATCTACGCGCAGTTTCTTAGAGCGCAATTCCGCTGGCCATCTGACGCCAGATTCAGCCGCTCGCCTTTATCAACTCTATCGTCACGGCGAAGAAGCAGATGGAGTCTCGCTCGTCTTCCGCGATCACAATCTCTCCGATCTCATCGGGTTCGTCTATTCGGGCGTCCCGCCAAAGGAAGCGGCAACCCATTTTGTGAAGAGCATCAAGGCGTCTGCACAATCTGTGCTCACAACCGGCCGAAACGCGATGGTGCCCATAATTCTCGACGGTGAGAACGCATGGGAACACTTCCCCGCTTCCGGTCGAGAGTTTCTGCGGCGGCTATATCACGCCATTGAATCTGATCCACAGATCGAGCCGCTAACGATCTCTGAAGTCATCGAGCGGACGACTGATGCGACTGCACTCACATCACTCGTTCCCGGGTCCTGGATCAATGCAAACTTCAATGTATGGATTGGTGCGCAAGAGGATAACCTTGCCTGGGACTATCTGGCGGAGGCGCGCGATTTCTACGAACACCATTCGGATACTGCAACTGCAGAAAATCGACGACTCGCGTTCGAAGAATTGCTGATTGCCGAAGGAAGCGATTGGAATTGGTGGTACGGTCCTGAGCATCACTCTGCGAACAATCGGGACTTCGACGAGCTGTATCGCAATCATCTGTCGAATGTGTATCGGCTGCTTGGAGCGAATCCGCCGGACTATCTCCACCACGCAATCTCTGCCGAGACGATCGGAAAAACGCGGACCATTCCGCAAACAGCTTTCATTTCTCCGCAAATTGCCTCTCCCAACATCGGCTACTTCGACTGGTTAGGAGCAGCAAGCTTCACAGCCGATCGCCGCGACTCGTCGATGCACGGCAAGAAGTTTCTCCTTGAGCGAGCCTACGCCGGTATCAACGAGAAGGATTTCTTTCTCAGACTCGACTTTGCCCATGAGTTACAAGGCGCCCACCAGGTTGAGACTCGAATAGAAGTGCAACCATCCAGCGCCGAGCAATCGAGAGAAACATTCGTAGTCAAGTTCCATCTCTCCAACAGGAAGATACTCAGCGGTGAGCTCTCACGAAGCAGTGGAAAGGAGAATAATGGCAGTGCAACGAACGGCCGGAGAGAACCTGTCGAAAGCAACTTTGAAAAAGGGCTTCGCGCAAAGCTTCCGCTTTCGACACTCGGTGCCCGTTTTGGAGACACGCTCCTGCTTCGTTTTACCATTTTGAGCGAGCAACTTCCCGTAGATTCGCTACCAACGCAGGGATGGATCGAGATTCCAATCATTCCTGAAACGAAAATGCTCGAAAGCGGCGATCAGGTTTGGTGAGCCTTCGAGATCTTGCCTATGCAGCCGCCGGCTTCACTGGAAGATCCGTTCGGAACCGGGAGGACCCAAGAGTACTAGGTATCCCGCGATTCGAGTCGATTTCTACAGCACCATTACCTACCCCGATCACCTTGACCACTGACGGAGCCAGCACCGTCACAAATCGCACAGGCAGCAGCCCTTTCGTCTCGAGTGCGAGAGACAGGGCAGGATCTTTTTGTCCGTAGTAAAGCGACCGCCACCCGCGGATCTGATAATCGGCCTCGAAAGGATTCACCAGAGAGGACTCGGTCGGCTTGTTCGCCCAACCCTTGATCTCGGCAGAGCCCGGAGGCTGTCACTGGAGAAGCAGCATCTCCCTTTCAGCGCCTGCCTTCCGGGATTCGCTCCTGGCTTGGAGCCCTGGTGGTCCGTCGACTCAAATTGCCAATCGGCGAGAGGAAGCTCTTCACGAGCCCGAGGTGTATCTGAGCTGCAAGACTTAGCCGTTTGAGAACCCAGCTTAAACCGAGATCGAGCAAGATTTTCCAAGCAGTTCGCAGAGAGGGCATTCAGAAATGGGTCGCTGAGTCGATCCGCATTCTAAAAGCAAAGTCACTCATCACGACGAAAGTGTGGACTCAGACGAAATTGAGTACATGACCACATATTGCGAGGACCTTTAGTACACTTCTCGGGCTATTCATTGCCGGAGCACAAGAACCCATGGTGAAGAGATCACACGTCCTGATGTACGTAGCCTTCGTGGCGTTGTTAAGTCTGCCCTGGTACCTGCTGATGATCCGCACGAAGGAGCTTGGGATGGGGCAAGGGCGTGTCGTGCATACGCTGATGTGGTGCCCGGCTCTCGCTGCCCTGCTCACGTGTTATCTCGGGCGAATCAGCATCTCTTCGCTCGGTTTCAGCTGGCCCAAACTTCGCTATATAGGCCTGGGATATGGCTTGCCGATCCTTTATGCGCTGCTAGCTTATATTCCATATTGGATCGCGGTTCGCGGCAGTTTCAATGTGGAAGGTTATGCGAACGCCAGTGCAGCCTCTCTGCAACTGCACAACACCGGACCGGCACTGTTGCTGAATCTGTTCTTGCTGCTCGGCTATGGAGTTATCAGTGCCACAACTTCCGGACTTGGCGAGGAGATTGGTTGGCGTGGGTTTCTTTTCCCTTCACTGCTGAAATTGGGCGGACCGGCGAGTGCCATTTTGATCTCCGGGTTGATCTGGGCTTTCTGGCACTATCCGGGGATCCTAGGTTCCAACTACAACTCGGGCGGACCGGCATGGGTTGCCGTTGTGTGTTTTACCTGGATGGTGATCTCTGGCGCGGCGATCTTTGCATGGCTTCGCGTGAAATCCGGCTCGGTGTGGCCGGCGGCAATCGCTCATGGCAGCCATAATCTTTTCATCCAGGCAATTTGCGATCCCATCACTCGTTCGTCCAAACCAGAAGCGATCTGGACGACCGAGTTCGGCATTCTGCTGGCAATCACAACGACGATCGTCGCCTTAGTCTGCTGGTTGAAATATCCACCGCAACCGATGAATCGAGTGGACCTCGCTATTCATCCGGAACTTGTGATCGAGAAGGCAGCAAGGTAACCGCAGAGGCACTTCAAGAAATCAGTCAGCCTGGACTGGCTCTACAATTATCCGCATGCGACCATCCCGCTTTCCCGTCTTCCTTCTGGGTCTGATCGTTGGTCTACTCATTGTCCCGGCCTACGTTTACTGTTACTTCCGATTTGGACACGCTCCAGTCGCCACTGAAGCTGCTCCGATGCCCTTTGAGAAGAAGTTTGCTCGAATGGGCTTACACGCGAGAATGGACAAAGAGTTTCCGCGAAACGCTCCCATTCAGGGAAACGATGAGAACTATGCAGCTGGAGCTCACATCTATCGCGAGCACTGCGCTGTGTGTCATGGCACAGTAGGACTATCGATAACGTCGATTGCGAAGGGAATGTATCCTCGACCGCCTCAGCTTCTCGATCCGAAGCACATGGTGACAGACGACCCACCGGGCGAGAGTTATTGGAAGGTCTCCAACGGAATCCGTATGACCGGCATGCCGTCGTTCCACTCATCTCTGTCGGACACGCAAATGTGGCAAGTGAGTCTCATGCTGGCAAATGCCGACAAGTTGCCGGCGAGCGTGAACTTAATTTTGGCTCAGCCTATGCCTTCGGAACAACCGGCTGCAGGATCAGCGACAGCGAACAACGCGCGTCATTGAGCTATTTGCGCAACAGGGATGCCAACTCCGTTAGCTCCTGGCGGTTCAGGTCGGAGATCGCGCAGTAGTACATTCCAGCCTGCTTCCATTCAACGAGATTGAAACCCTGATGCGCCATCGCGCGAGGCTCTTCGTCGGCGCCTGATGTTGGCCAAGTAAATAGATTGATGACGTGCTTACGCCTCTGATAAACGATTGCAGCGGCACTGTGACCATCGAGATATTCCAGCCGTCCGCCGGCCAGTTCGAACCCGTCAGCCGAGAGATCGCGCACCTGCGGTGAGAAGTCGAGCTTCCCAGTAAACCAGGGCTTCACTGTGTGTTGATCGGACGTAGCGACGTCCATCAGGTGAGTAGCCATCAGTGAACGCACGTGGTCGGCAACGATTTCGGTCGCAAGCCTTCGTTCGGAGCGTTGACTAATATCGAGCACCAGTGCTGCAGACGCAAGCAGCAGCAACGCGGCCACGGCTGCCCAGCTCCAGCGTGGAATGCGGCGGTGAACAACGGCGGTCGGCTGCGGTTGATCCTGACGTCGCAGTTCCCTCAACAGATTCGAGCGAAACTCTGCAGACGGTTGCTGGCGCAAATCAGCTGCCTGGACGCCTTCCCGTAGAGCGCGGTAGCTGGCAATCTCATTTGCGCAATCGCCACACTCCGCAAGGTGATCTTCGAGCTCCATGCTCCGAACCAAGTCGAGCTCGTCATCCAGGTACGCGTGAAGGAGGTTGCGCTGGGCGTGATTAGCCATGTTGCCTTACCTCCATTTTTCGTTTTTCTCTAGCAATTAGCTGGCGCAGCATACTCCGACCCCGCGATATTCGGGACATTACCGTTCCTAATGGCGAGCGCGTGACCGCCGCAATCTCCTTATATGAAAGCTGCTCCAGTTCGCGCATCAAAATGACTTCGCGAAACTCTGCCGGCAGATTCTCGATAGCGTGACGAACCTGCTCGGTCGTCGCTTGCCTAAGAAGTTCCGATTCTGGCGTGAGCGCTGACTCAATATCGCTGTGTAAACGTTCGTCGAATTCCGCCGAGTTCTGTTGCGGCATCTGCCGCCGAACCCAGGTCAGATACGTGTTGCGTACGATGGTCAGCAGCCATACCCGCGCGTCCTCGCCCCGAAAAGTATCGAAGAAGCGGAAGGCACGCATCATCGCTTCTTGTGCCACGTCTTCTGCGTCGCTCGTGTTACGCGTCATCCAGCGGGCCAGGTTGTAGGCGGAATCGAGATGAGGCAGCACCAAAGCCTCAAATCGATGAATCTTCTCGCCGGAATCTGCGGAGCTGTCCATGCTCAGTCCTTAGACTCGCTGAGGCCAACTTTGATTCCCGAAATCCACCAAACTTTTTCGTCCCATCTTCCTGAACGACCGACGAAATAAGTTTGCCGCCCAGCTAGTTCCCTCTCACGAAGGCCACCGAATCATAAAGAGGAACTCTATGTCCACGAAACTCGCAGAGCGCGATCCCAACATTCTGGAAGAAAACAACGGCAACGACGGCCTCGATCGCCGGGGATTTCTCAAATGCATGGCCTGGGCAGGGACTGGACTGCTATGGACCATCACAGCTGAGGGCATTCCCACCTCTCACATCTTTGGCAACAACACGAAGAACAAGAAGGCTGAATCAGGCTTGCACTTTGTCCAGATCAGCGACAGCCACATGGGATTTAACAAACCGGCGAATACCGACGTGGTCTCGACGCTCCAAGCCACGGTGGACAAGATAAATAGCCTGTCTGAACAGCCTGAGTTCATCATCCACACCGGCGACCTGAGCCATCAATCGAAGCCAGCCGAATTCGACACCATGGATCAAGTTCTGAAGAGCGCTAAGCCGAGACAGATTTTCTATGTGCCCGGCGAACACGACACCTCTGTGGACGATGGCAAACAGTACCTGGACCGTTACGGGAAGGACACGAAGGGCAAAGGATGGTACAGCCTGAACCATAAAGGCGTTCACTTTGTTGGACTCGTAAACGTGATTCAGCTTGAAGGTATGGGACAACTTGGCGAGGAGCAGATCGCATGGCTTAAAGATGACCTCAGCGGTCTCTCCGCAAGTACACCAGTAGTCGTCTTTGCGCACATTCCTTTATGGAGCATTTATCCAGACTGGGGTTGGGGAACCAAGGACAGCGAGCAGGCCTTCGAGCATTTGAAACGGTTCGGCTCCGTGACGGTGCTGAACGGCCACATTCATCAGGTAATGCAGAAGGTCGAGGGCAACGCTACGTTTCACACGGCCATGTCCACAGCCTTCCCCCAGCCGGCACCGGGCGCTGCGCCGTCTCCAGGCCCCATGAAGGTACCTGCAGAACGCCTGCGCAGCGTTCTCGGTCTGGCAAATGTGCATTACCTGCAGCAAAACAACAGTCTGGCAATCGTTGACTCACCGCTTGTAACGACGCCGAGTGATTCTCAACAGCCGCAACCCTATACGAGTCTCGCGCGCAGAGATCTGCGAGTCGGTTAACGGATTAGAGGAAATGAAAATCGCCATGAGATCAATTCGTACATGTCTCTCTAGACTCACGCCCACGCGCCTGATCTGCGTTCCGCTTTCGGTGTACGCGTTGGGTGTGATTTTTTTCCTCCCCACATCTTCGGCCGTGGTTGCACCAAATGCCGATGCCGACAGAGGTCATCAGCTATTCGATAAGCGCTGCGGTGGCTGCCATTCGCTCGACAACGACAAGGAGGGTCCGCGCCTCCGCAGCGTCTACGGCAGAAAAGCAGGGACAGTCTCCACTTTCAAGTATTCAGACGCGCTTGGAAAATCTGGGATCAACTGGGACGAAGTTAGTCTCGACAAATGGCTGACCGGTCCAGACAAATTCATTCCGGATGTCGATATGGACTTTCATTTGGAAAAGACTGATGAACGTGCAGACGTAATCGCATACCTCAAGCAACTATCCAGCAAATAGCGAGCAACTTGGATGTCAGAACCTTCGAAACCTGAACCAGCGAGCAGCACAACAACACCAAAACGGCGCCGGCGTTCGATGCGAATTGGCGCTTGGGCGGTGATTTCATTTTTCCTTCTCTTTGTCCTGGCATTTGTCCATCCATTCGGCAACGCCAAGGTCGCCAATCCGAGCAAACAACTTATGGTTTCGGCACAAATCGAGCACCCGGTACTCGAGGTGATGAAGCGTTCATGCCAGAATTGCCACTCCGAACAAACGGTTTGGCCTCTATACAGTCATATGGCGCCGATTTCGTGGTTGATCGAGAAGGACGTGCAGGACGGCCGCAGCCATTGGAATATGTCGAACTGGGAACAGTACAGCATCGACGAGCGCCAGGATATCTTGTCCCAGATTGGACCAATGATTCGGAACAAAAAGATGCCGCTTCCCCAGTTCCTCCTTCTGCATCCTGAGGCCAAGCTAAGCGACGCAGACGTAGAGCTCCTCTACCAATGGAGCCGACTAGAACGCAAAAGACTGAAATCCCAAGCCAGCTCAGGCGCTCCGAGCGACAAATGAAACGTAGTTTTTCCTCTGGATGTTGTTAAACGGGGGCGTCCGGGCGCCGGCGCTCCGTTTTCTGAAAATCTCTACTCGAATCCACGAAGCACGCAGCCATTCGCGTTATCCTGTGGACATGAAACTTCGTGGTTGTGGCACCGCTTTGGTGACGCCTTTTGGAAGAGATGGCGCTGTCGACGAACGCGCGTTGCGCTCGCTGATCGAATGGCAGATCAGCGCTGGTGTGCACTTCCTTGTACCCTGCGGAACCACGGGGGAAACGCCAACTCTCAGTCGGGAAGAGTGGCTTCGCGCAATCGACATTGCGATTGAAGTGACCAATCGCCGCGTGCCTATCGTTGCCGGCGCAACTTCGAACGCCACGGCCGAAGCGGTCGAGCGCGCTCAAGCTGTAGCAGCAAGGCGAGGGGTAGACGCCATCCTCACCGCCTCCCCTTACTACAACAAGCCGACGCAGGAAGGCCAATATCAGCACTTCAAAGCGATCGCTGAAGCAGTTGATAAGCCGCTCGTGCTCTACAACGTTCCCGGCCGAACTTCGGCAAACATTGAGCCGGCCACGCTTGCGCGATTGGCAAAGATCAACAACATCATCGCTGTAAAAGAAGCGAGCGGTAGCATGACTCAGATCGCTGAAGTACTGAACGTGGTTCCCGATGATTTCATCGTGCTCTCGGGCGATGACGCAATCACGCTACCGCTGATTTCTTTAGGTGGCCAGGGGATCATTTCTGTGGCTTCCAACCTGATTCCGGCCGAACTTTCGAAAATGACGCAAGCAGCTCTTGAGGGAGACTGGACCGGTGCTCGCAAACTCCATCGCAAGTACCTACCGTTGATGCAGGCGCTCTTCCTCGAGTCAAATCCGATGCCTGTTAAATGTGTGCTCGCAATGATGGGACGTATCGAGGAGAGGTACCGCCTGCCTATGCTCCCGGTGAAGCCCGAGACGCGCAGCAAACTAGAGCATGTGGCCGCTGCTTTCGGCCTTCTCGCAGAGAGAATGGCCGCGCGTTAAGGTCCCGCTGAGATTTGTTCGGACGCCATCTTAAGCACCTGCCGATATAACTGCTCGTACACGTCCGCCATGGTTTCGGCTGAGTAGTGTTGTCGCGCATATCGCTGACACTCCTCGGCAGCTATCCGCTCGATTTGTGAGACTGCAGCCACCATCTCATTCGCATCCTGAACAAGGATTCCGGTAACTCCGTCAGCGACTACCCCAGGCAAGGCGCCCCTTCGAAGCGCGAGGACCGGTGTACCGCAGGCGGCAGCCTCCATCGCAACCATGGAACTCGTCTCGCTGATATCGCTGGTGATCAAGAGCGCGGCAGCATTTCGGATCAGATCGATTTTTTCTGCAAACGTGGGACGCTCGACATATTTCGCCATCCTGCCGGCACGTTTCAGCCGCGGAATCATCTCGCGCGCAAAATATTTCTGGTGATACAGGAACGGATAAACCATCCCGGCGATGATCAGCTTCTTCCCTGCCGCGTGTGCGACATCGAGAGCGGTGTGCGTCCCCTTCTCTTCACATATCCTGCCTAGCCAAAGCAGATACTCGCGTTGCTCTTCCCGCACGGGCTCTGCGGCAAAGCGATCCAGTGCAATCCCGTTGGGAGCGACACCAACGATGCCGGCGGCGATGTCCTCGAACTCCGCTGTCTGCGCGCGAGATACACAGTTAAAGGCAACGTTCGCCGGAATGTTAGAGAAGTTCACGTCTTTGTAGAGCGAACGAGGGAGATGCAGAGTGGCAAGCACCGGCAATCGAACGTCTCTGCCATGCAACCAAAACCATCCACTCATGTCATGCAGAAGATCGAATTGAGCGTCGGCTCCGGAACGCAACCACTCGATTACTAGTTCTGTCTGCCGTTGCGAGCGCGCGTGGAGTTGATCAACCGACTCTGCTGGGTCGCCAGTCGCAAAAAGGTCGCCCGCAACTTGCGAACCCGCGCATGCCGCGACCACGGTTTTAAGTCCGCGCGCGTGCATCTCGCGTTCCAAAGTCCAAAGCACCTGCTCCGCCCCTCCGGCGCTCTGCTCGGAGACGGGCAACAGTGGATAAGCGATATACATGACGCGAAGCGGGTTCGCCCCGGACCTCGTCTTCGAGTTCATTTTTGGGATACCGCACAGGTTGAATAAAACGCAACAAAGGCGCTACTAACATCCGCAGGTGTCATGGGCCACTGCCATAATTCATAATTGAGTTTTCCCGGGTGCGGACGCCGGGAGTAGTCATATCGCGCCTGCGGACGAAAACGTTCCAGCGCGACGTTGAACGTCGGAAGCGAATCAAACTGCGATTTGTAGCAAGCAAGCATGCTCTGCTTCGCCTGAAGTTCCGCGCCACTTACGACATGCTCGATCACCTCTCCAAGTTCTTGAACGAAGCGCTGATAGACTCCCTCGCCTTCCGAGCTGCGGTGATACAGCGGGGCTTCCCACACCGGGAGTCCAAAAGCTCGTCCCAGCTGCGCGCTAAGGAAGCTGACCGAGTCGTGGTCCGGATGTCCACCTTCGTAAGCAAGTGTCAGCAGACATTCCGGCCGACGCTGCTCCACGATCCGCGATAACGTAGCAAAAGCCGTCGGCAGTGCCCGGTACAGAAGCTGATCGGTTAGGGGAACCTCCGACTGCTTTGAAAGAAACTCGAGTTGATTCACCCGAACCGCAGCCAGCGCCGTCTTCGCTTCCTCCTCGCGAATCGCGACATATCGCTCACGAGAACCAAAGCGATCCCAGAAATAGCGATCCTCGGGCGCCCCATCGGTGGCAAAGACCACGCAAGGCTCCTTTATCCGCTGTAGCAGACCACCGCAGGTGATGGTCTCGTCATCGGGATGGGCAACGATGACCAGCGTGCGGCCCAGAAGCGGAGCTAGATCTGCAGGATTCATGTTCATTCGCGCGGCGCTTAGCCGAGTCCGAGCGCGAGATCGCGTTTATACTCCAGTGCAAATGTCCCATAGCTCACCCACGACTGCAAATTTGCAGAACGAAATCGAGCGGCTGTTTGAAGCTGGAATGCACGCTCACGAAGTTCCACTGGCACATGCAACCTTTGAACGATTCCGCGAAGCTCTCAGCCACGGCGAAATCCGCGCGGCCGAGAAGCGAGACGGCCAGTGGCATGTAAACACGTGGGTAAAGCAAGGCATTCTCGTGGGCTTCCGGATCGGCACTCTACACGAGTGGCAATCAGGCGCCCTTTCGTTTGTCGACAAAGTCACTTATCCCCCGCGAAAGTTCGAGACCTCAGACCGCGTGCGCCTGGTTCCCGGTGGATCCTCGGTTCGCTGCGGCGCATACGTGGCTCCCTCCGTGATCTGCATGCCGCCCATGTTCATCAATGCCGGAGCTTATGTCGATGAATGCACGATGGTTGATTCTCATGCCCTCGTAGGCTCCTGCGCGCAGATCGGCAAGCGTGTGCACTTGAGCGCAGCCGCACAGGTGGGCGGAGTGCTGGAGCCGGTGAATGCCTCCCCGGTAATTATCGAAGACGATGTCCTGATCGGTGGAAACTGCGGAATCTACGAAGGGACCCTGGTTCGCAGCCGCGCTGTGCTGGGCGCCGGCACGATCCTCACTCGCTCGACTCCGGTCTACGACCTCGTGCACGGCAACGTTCTTCGCTCAGCGCCATCTCAGCCGCTGGAGATTCCCGAAGGCGCTGTCGTTGTTCCCGGATCACGCGCCGTCACTCGCGGCAAGGGACAGGAATGGGGGCTCTCGCTCTATACACCTGTGATTGTTAAGTACCGCGACGAGAGAACTGATCAATCGATCGAATTAGAAGATCTGCTTCGTTGAATCCCGTCAATCGGAAACAAAAGAACCGCTATCGTTGCCATGGGTTGGGTTTGTAGTCAAAATCGACCAGACCATCGCGGTAGTCGATCTTTACAGAGAGCATTCGCAACATCGCAAAACCGAGAATGCCTGAGACTTCGGTTCCAGTGCTGCGGCTGATTGGGGCGAGATCAAATGAAATCAGATCGTCATTCTCCTGCTTGAAATGCCCAAATTGGATTGTCACCTTGTCGGCGCTCTTCACATCTTTCACGTTTCCGCTTATGCCGCGAATGTGTACCCTGTCCTCACCGCGGACCTTCGTAACTTCCGCCGCAGCCGCCGACGAGATCAAATTGGTAAAAGATCCTGTATCGATGAGAAATAGCTTGGTCGACGTATTGCCGATCTTGGTGGGAATCAGGAGTTCGTGACCGAAACGGAAGATAGGAGTGTAGGACTGCATCTCCGGCGCAACGTAGCGATCCTTCGGGCCTGAGTTGGGCGGCGGTACACTCGCAGACTTGGTCTCTGTCTTCGAAGACTGCTCCGCCTCGCGATCCTCGGGTCCGGAGCTTGGATCGTCCGGATCTCCGGTATCGAGCGTCACTGATTTTGCCGCCTGCTCATCGGGGCGCTTGGGCAGTTCGCTCAAGAGCAATTTCTCATTGGGAAAGTCGATCGTTACCAGAAATTGGCTGAAGACGTCCGCGCCGATCAGTCCATCGTCTTCCACAATGGACCGCTTCTCTGAAACCTCAACCAGACAGTTCTGAAACTCCAGGCCGCCCACCTTGATGGAGTCAGCATAACCGACGTATCCATTCAGCGGACCCTTGTCGCCGATGCCCTCCATCCTGTTCTGCACCAGTGGTTTCACCCCAGCTTTCTCGGCCATTCTGCGGTTAATGAGGAGACCGCTCGCTCCCGTGTCGAACAACAAGCGCGCTGTCTGCTGATTCACAGCTACGCGCAGTCCGTATCCGTGCAGGTGCGTTGGATCAATCAACATCCGCTCCAATCTGGTTTCCGTGTGCTGCACATTCGTCACCAGGCGGCAACTGCGGCTTGGCTGTTCTTGCCGAGCCTTCAGAAGCTCAAGACGGCGCTCGAGCGAGTAGCGCGTTTTCTCATCGTCGTTCGTAGCATGTGAGAGGTACCGCTCGAGTTCCCGAATCTGCTCCGCCCTGCGCAGCGTGCTGAACCAGCGCCGCTGAATCTCGGGATCGTCGGGATCGAGCTCGTATGCGCGTTCGAGCGATTTCTTCGCTTTGGCATAGAGAGACATCGAGTTCTCGAGGTGAGCGATGCCAAGGAACGCCCGCGCGTCTGGTTTTGCCGCGTTGGCTGCCTTTACCCATTCAACGTCGGCTTCGTGCAACTCACCTTTGCGGAATAGAACGTCGCCAAGTGCGCTGTGCGCGGCCGCAGAGTCCGGTCCGGCCGAAACTCCCTTGTTGGCGACTTCAAAGGCCTCGGCAATCTTTTGTTGCTTGAGCAGGCAACGTGACCAGCCTGCGTAGGCCTCACCCGACTTAGGATCTTGCTGCAGTACCGATTGGTACTTGGCGATCGCATCGTCGAATCGTCCGGTGCGGTATAGCTTGAGTGCGTCACTCAAGCCCACGGAGGATTCCGCTCCAGGCGAAGGCGCAGTTGCGGACGCTGCCGTTTGTGCGGCCACTGAGCATGAGCCGATCGTTGACAGCATTAAGGCACACAAAAGGTTTTCCGCAACCATTTTCGTGACCATAGCGGATAAGGAGGGTACCTCAAACTGAGACGAGTTGCCTAATGGAGTTTGAAGGATTTGAGCCAGCAGGTCTTCAGTTCAAAGCAAGAGATCTTCGAATATGGCGGAGAGGGAGGGATTCAATAGAAGGTATTTTTGCAACTCCGCAGAAACATTGGAGAAAACGACAAAACGCCTGTATTTATGCGAGTTTTCCGCACTTTCTCACTTCGGCTGCCGTATGCTCCCGTATGCCGCTGGATGCCCTATTTCGACGCTTTTTGGTATCACTAGTATCACCTCTCGGTGGTCACGCGTTCACCGTGGGATCGTGGCGGCTCCGCTCAA
>Ga0126371_10000087_pt1 | contig 64763 bp, 53 predicted proteins | sample PanSoiMetaPlot_4_FD_110145 | JGI IMG/M metagenome (GOLD analysis project Ga0126371, IMG submission 110145) | Tropical forest soil microbial communities from Panama - MetaG Plot_4 | ecosystem: Environmental > Terrestrial > Soil > Tropical forest > Bulk soil | place: Panama | collected 2016-02-17
ACTCCATCCTGCTCCGCACGTGCGAATGCTTCTTTGAGAAGCTTTGTCTGGAATCCCTGAGGCGTTTGCGCCAAAACGATTTTTTCGCGCGGAATCGTCGCGGATATTAGGGCCACATCCTGAGGCAAACTCGATCGTCGCACTTCTTTGATCGTATCGATGGCAGGAACTCCAAGGATTGCCGCGCCGCGCGCACGCGCCTCCGCAATGACGCGCTGCACCTGTTCGCATGTTACTAACGGTCGCACCGCGTCGTGCACCAACACTAATTCGACATCGTCAGCAACCTTGGCCAACGCATTCGCCACCGATTGCTGCCGCGTTTCGCCGCCCTTGACGACATGTACAGCGCTTTTCAGTCCTTCTTTGGACAGGCGCTGCTCCAGCGACTCGGTTTCTTCGCCGCGAGTCGCGATGAAAATCTCCGATATCGCCTGGCATTCAACCAGCCGTCGCAACGTCAGCAGGACGATGGGCACTCCGTCCAGTTCGAGGAACTGTTTAGGCACTTCGGAACCCATGCGGGTCCCGAGCCCTGCGGCAGGCAGAATGGCGGCGATTCGAGTCATTTGGGATTGAAAGTCTAGCGCATCCGTAACAACAGATAAATACATCCCCCGAAGAGTTGCTTAAGCTCAGCCTCTTGGCTTATGAACGCCCGGCATCCGGAGCGTACGACCGGGGCGGATGCTCGCCTCCACCGCTCGGACCAACCACATCGCCGGTTTTCGCCTCATGCATTTGCGCGCGGCTGGACGCCGTTTCCGGCGAAGCCACGCTTCCTTGCGCAGCTCGATGCGCGGACTGTTCCCCTCGATCGTCGAAGCGTCCAAATATCATTTTGCCCGCAGTCGTTTGATGCACCGACGTCACCGAGATATCGACCGTCTTGTTGATCATCTTGCGCGCGCCATCCACAACCACCATCGTGCCGTCATCCAAATACGCGATGCCCTGACTGTATTCTTTCCCTTCGCGCAAAATGAAAACGCGCATGATTTCGCCGGGCAGAACGACGGGCTTCAGCGCATTTGCCAGTTGATTGACGTTTAGAATCTCGATTCCCTGTAGCGTCGCGACTTTGTTCAGGTTGAAATCATTGGTAATGATTTTCGCATCGTATCGCTTCGCGAGTTCGATGAGTTTCAAATCCACTTCAGCGATGGCCTGAAAATCGTCTTCGGCGATTTGTACGTCCAGGTGCGGCATTTTCTGCAAGCGTTGCAGCACTTCCAAACCGCGTCGGCCCCGTTGACGCCGCAGGGGGTCGGCCGAATCGGCCACCATCTGCAATTCGCGCAGCACAAATTGCGGAATCACCACCGTTCCATCGATGAAATGCGCTTCCGCGATGTCAGCCACGCGGCCATCGATAATCACGCTCGTATCCAGCACTTTATAAACCTGCCGCGTGCTCCGCTCCGTGCCGAACAGCCCGCCGAGCGCTTGCAGGTTCAGCATGTCGCCCTTGATGGCGCCCACGATCAGCCCGATGTACGCCATGATCAGAAATATCGCCAGGCTCACGAACGATCGCGTGCTTTCCGGCATGGTCGTGTGCACCAGAACCAGCGTTGTGAGAAAAGCTCCCAGAATTCCGAGAATGGATCCAATCACCGCGCCAATCAGTCTGCGCAAACTCGCTCGCCGCAACCGAATCTCGAACAGGATGACCGCCACTGCAAACGCCAGCCCCGCAAGCGACCCCAGCAGATGCGACAAACTGAATGGACGGAAGTGATAGCCCGCCGCGACGCACACCACAGTGAAGATCGTGCGTACCGCCAGCATGTCCCAGAAGCCGCCGATTCCGCGGTTTTCCGCTCTGGAGAGCAGCACAGACTTCACTTGTGGGTTTTCTAAATTTGCTGAAATAGAAGAAGAACGCCCCGATGGATGAGTAGAGCGGTTCATTGTGGCCCCTTTTCGTTATGAAAAAGCGTATGAATTTATGAATTCGAAATTGCCACTGCTTTATCATCGACAACGCCGGTTTTATGATGAAACACCATAAGAATCGCCGGAATGAACAGACGTATTAAAGAAAGTATGAAAGAGCTGGCTGGAGTATACACCCATTTGCGCCCAGCGAGGAATTTCAGGCCAGGTAGAACCGCGGAACGCGCCGTCCCAAGGCGCACAGCAGATCGGAAGTCACTGTGCCGATCTGTCGCGCAGCCTGATCCACTTCCACTGACACATTTCCATCACGTCCGTAAATCGTTACCACGTCTCCGATCGACGCATTCTCGACATCCGTAACATCGACCATCGATAGATCCATCGAAATTGTACCCACCAGCGGGACGAGCTTGCCCCGGACAATCACGCACCCGCGATTTGAGCGTTGCCGGACAATTCCATCCGCATAACCCGCCGCAATTACCGCAATCCTCGAAGGCCGCTCTGCGACGAATCGCGCGCTGTACCCCACGCTATCTCCCGCGGCAACATCCCTAATCGAAATAATCCGCGAGCGCAGACTCAAGCACGGTTTCAGCGGAAATTTCCTTCGAATCTCCGCCGCCACCTCCGCCGGTTCGAACCCCTGATGATAGCCATAGAGCACGGCGCCCGGTCGCACCATGTCCGCCCATGTCGCAGGCCGCGCGCAAATCGCTCCGCTGTTCGCCTCATGCACAATCCCCGGAGAAATTCCTGCCGCTTGCAACTCGCCAAGCGCGTCGGCGAAAACTCGTTCTTGTTCTTCATTCTGCTGCGTGCGGAAATCTTCCGCCGACGCAAAGTGCGTCAATGTTCCTTTCAACTCCAAATGCGCGCAATCCGCGTAAGCGCGAGCAAACGCGTTCACTTCCCTCCGCGAAATCCCCAATCGGTTCATTCCGCTGTCGATCTTCAAGTGAAACGGAACTTTCTTTCGCGCGTTTTTGCCCCGCTGCTTCGCGGCCGCACGTTCCAGATAGTCCAATTGGTCCAGCCGCGCCACCACCGGCGTCAAATCGTATTTCAGGATGCTCTCTTCTTCGCCCGGCCAGGAGCCTGTCAGCAGCAAAATCGGCTCGCGAATTCCCGCCTCCCGAAGCTCGATCCCTTCCTGCGAGCACGTCACGCCAAAAGCGTCAGCTCCCATTCGCGACAGCGCTTTGCTGATCGGAACTGCGCCCAGTCCATAGGCGTTTGCCTTCACAATCGCCAGAATCTTGCGCTTCCGTCCAATGTTGCGCCGAATCAGCTGCAGGTTATGTCCGATCGCACTGAGCGAAATCTCAGCCCAAACGGGGCGACCGTCGAATTGAATGCGTGGCGTCATTCGAGGCAAACATCAAGCGTACTTCGGCTCGCGGCCCACTGCACACGAATCTCTCCACGAGTCGCAGTCTTGGTAAACAACCGGAAACATCGATTTGCGGTGAATCAGCGTGCGGCTATTCGCCAAAGCCGCCAAACGAATCGGGAGCCGCCTGCTCAAACCGCGTGTGCCGGTCGAGAAATACAAAATCGAGGCTGCCTGTGGGCCCGTTGCGTTGCTTGGCGATGATTAACTCGCACTTGGCCCGTTCTTCGGGAGGGATGTCCGTTTTGTAGAAACTCGGCCGGTTGATGAACAGCACGACGTCCGCATCCTGCTCGATCGCGCCCGACTCCCGCAAGTCGGCCAGCTGCGGTTTGCGATCCTCGCGCTCCGGCGCGCGCGTCAACTGGCTCAATACCAGCACGGGTATCTTCAATTCCTTCGCCAGTCCCTTCAGCGCGCGCGAAATGCTCGACACTTCCTCGTTGCGATTGCTGAAGCGCCCGCGCGCCGCAATCAACTGCAGATAATCAACAATCAGCAAATCGAGCCCCTTGTCGCGCTTCAGCCGCCGCGCCTTCGCGCCCATTTCCATAACGGTCGCCGAAGCGGAGTCGTCGATCCACAGAGGCGCGTTCCCCAGCCGCGCCAGCGCCGGAGTAATCTGCTTCCAATCCTCGGCCCCCAAGTGGCCAGTGCGGAACTTGTGCGCATCCACCCGCCCGCAAGACGAAAGCAGGCGCAGCAGCAGCGATTCCTTCGACATTTCCAGGCTGAAGACCGCCACGGACTTTGGCTCGTCAGCCAGCGCCACATTTTCTGCAATGTTCAGCGCCAGCGACGTTTTTCCCATCGACGGCCGCGCCGCCAGAATAATCAGCTCGCCCGGCTGCAGTCCCGCCGTTTGGTTGTCGAGATACAGATACCCCGTCGAGACGCCCGTCAGTCGGCGCCCCTCCTGCATCATCTTCGCCAGGCGTTCGTAACTGTCCTTGACCAGCTCGCTGACGCCGATCAGCCCCGCCCGGACGCGCTCCTCCGCCACCTGAAAAATGTCCGACTCCGCTTTATCGAGAATGGCGTCCGCGTCTTCTTCGGCGTCGAGCGCGCGTTGCAGAATCACATCCGCAGTGTGAATCAATTGCCGCAGTACGGATTTTTCTTTGACGATGCGCGAGTAATGTTCAACGTTCGTCGCGCGCGGCAGCCCGTCCATCAGTTGCGCGAGATACGCCGGGCCGCCCGCCGCCTCGAGCTCTCCATGCCTGTCGAGACATTCGCTCAACGTCACTAGATCGATGGCTTGCTGCGCTTCGGCCAGTTCGATGAACCGCTCGAAAATTCTTCGGTGTTGGTCGAGGAAGAAGTCCTGGCCCTTTATTTTTTCCACCGCGACGTTCAGGCTGTGGTTGTCCAGCAGAATCGCGCCCAGAACGCTGCGTTCTGCTTCTGCGTTGTAGGGCAGCGGACGTTCAAGTGCTGCGGCTTGATGTGGTGTGGCCATATTCGCTTTAGTTTCGCCAGAATAGTCTCGCCCCGCGCATTCCTCCACGCAAGCAGAAAATCAACCGCCCCGCCTTCCACCCCGTGAGCGTTTTCCGTTGGCGAGCGCGGCATTCTCTTCCGCCGTGCTGCGCCCGTCAATGACACAGGTGGCGCAGAATTCCACAGGACCTTGTTGAAAACTCTGTGCTGTTGCCCCTTCCGCGTCACTCCGCAAACACGTGCTTAATTGCCAGTCGCTTCCGCTGTACGATTTTCGTTAGCCATTTATCCATCTATTTGCAGCACTTGGGAGGATCACTCCATGCGTGTCGCTGAACCCAAAGTCGCCCGCGTCGTCATCGCCGGAAACGTTTCCGCCGAGCCGCCCAAGCCCGAGGATTTTCGCTTCATCCGCTTCCGCATCGATGGCGAAGTCGCCCGCCTCACTCTCGACCGCCCCGAGCACAACATGCTCAACGAACGCATGCTCGCCGAACTCGCCGCCGGAATCGACTCGCTCGAAGGCCGCGGCGACGTCAAGCTCATCGTTCTCGATTCCTCGGCCCAGTCCTTTTGCGGGGGGATCGAACTCGGCGAATATACGCCGCGCCGCGCGTTTCAGGTTCTAGATGCTTTTCAGCGCGCCTTCACCGCCATGCTCGACACCGCAAAGCCTCTTCTCGTAGTTGTGAATGGCCCAGCGTTCGGCGGTGGCGCGGAACTTGCCGCGCTTGGCGATCTCGTCGTCGCCACGCCTCGCGCAAAATTTGCCCAGCCGGAAATAAAGCTCGGCGTCTTTCCTCCCCTCGGCGCGGCCATTCTGCCGTTCATTGTTGGGCCGAAGCGGGCTCTCGAATTGGTGCTCACCGGCGAAGTCATCAGCGCCGAACGCGCGCTCGGCCTGGGTCTCGTCAATCGCGTGGTCAGCGAAGACAAGCTCGCCGCCACCGTGAAAGAAATGAGCGATCAGGTCACCGCGCATTCCGGCCCTGTGCTCACCATGGCCAAAAAAGCCATTCTCGGGGCCATGGGGCTTTCCCTGCGCGACGGCGTGCGCCAATCCATGGCTGTTTTTCTCAATGAGCTCTCCGCGCTCGAGGATTCCAGCGAAGGCTTGCGCGCCATCGCCGAAAAGCGTTCGCCCAAGTGGAAAAATCGCTGATCAGCTCGCGCCCATTTGGCTGTGGGTCAGTTTGAATTTTCTTGCAGACGGGGCCCCCAGGTCCCCGGATAGGGGAGCCTGGGGGATCGTCACACAAGGAGTCAAAATTCAAACTGACCTATTACTCGAGTCCTCCGTTTGACTCGCTGCGCCGTTCCGCATACACTCAAGCCGGAAAATTCAGCCGGCTCGCGGGATGTAGGAAAAAGGAAGGCCGTGAAAATCGGCCACGGTCCCGCCACTGTGATCGGCGACTCATCTGTTCGACGCGCCGAGAGTCAGGAACTTGCGCGAGCCGCGCATAGCTGGCGTTCTTCGCGAGAAAGAGCGCGGCCAGGCGCCCCATGGCTTCTCGTGGGGCTTTTTTATTGGCCGATCAGTATTCAGGGGCGAAATGCGGCGAGCGAAGGCGTCCATTTTATTCGGAACAACGGCCCTGCTTTGCGCAGCGAGCTGCTCAGGGTTTGCACCTGCTAAGCGCGCCCAGGAGCAGCCGAAACCGCCCGCGCGGAAGGTGATCGATGAAGTGGGCCGCAGCGTCAACGTGCCGGCGCAGGTCAAACGCATCGTCACTCTGGCGCCGAATTTGGCGGAGATTGTCTATGCCCTTGATGCGCAAGATCGTCTGGTGGGCGTTTCGGAGTACACCGACCATCCAGCGGCAGCGAAAGAGAAGCTAAGCATTGGTATGCCCGTGAATCCGAGCCTTGAAGCAATTGTCGGCGCCAAGCCCGACCTCGTGTTGGCCACGACGTCCATCAATTTCGCCAGGACTGTCGATGCCCTCGCGCATTTGGGCATTCCCGTTTACACCACCGATCCTCACACCATCGAAGGCACGTTGCGCTCTATCACCGACATCGGCGACGCAATCGGCTCATCGCAGCAGGCCGGCGCGCTTGTCGCGAACCTGCAGGCACGTCTGGATGTCCTCAAAACGAAACTTAAGAGCGAAACTCCCGTGCGAGTGCTGTTTGTCGTGTGGGAACAGCCTCTCCAGTCCATCGGCGATAACACGTTCATTGCTGACGCGCTGCATTGGGCAGGCGCGGATTCCGCTATTCACACCAAGCAGAACTGGCCAACAATCAGTCTGGAAGAAGTCATCAAGCTCAATCCTGACTACCTCGTTTACGCCGAGAATCAAATGGGAGAGGACGGCAATGATTCCTCCGCGGCGGCAGATCTTCACGCCGCAATTGCCCGCCATCTCGACCAGCTTCGCGGCGAACCTGTCTGGCGCGACCTCCCAGCCGTGCGAGAAGGCCGCGTCGCTGTCGTCGATGACGAGATACAGGTTCCCGCGCCCGGCCTGATCGATTCCATCGAACAGCTCGCGCGCGAATTGCATCCCGCTGTCTTTTCGCAGCAAAGCGGCCCGCACATTTCCTCTGTTCCGCGCGTTTGGAAGTCAACCCCGTCGGAGGCGGCCGCATGCGCCCGCTGACTCCCAAACGAATCGCGTGGATTTGCGCCGGCCTCGCCGCAATTCTTTTCGTCATCGTCGTCTTCTCCCTTGAAGTGGGAGCTTCCCCCATCTCCGTCACCGATGTCGTCAAAACGCTTCTGCGCGGCACTGCGGCCATGTTCACCGGTAATTGGGGAAGCATTCCTCCATCCAACAAATTGATTGTGTTCGGCCTTCGCTTGCCGCGCATCGCCCTCGCGGTTCTCGTCGGCGCGGCCCTTTCGGTTTCTGGCGCTTCATTTCAAGCGCTTTTGCGCAACCCTCTCGCGGATCCCTACGTCCTCGGCGTTTCCAGCGGCGCCGCGCTTGGCGCGATATTCTCTCTTGCCTGGTTTCCGCACTTTGCCTGGACCATGCAAATTCTCGCCTTTGTCGGTGCTCTGCTTACCATTGCAGCCGTGTATTTTCTGGGGCGGCGCGGCGGCCAGCTCGATAGCACCACGCTCTTGCTCGCCGGAATCGTCGCCGCCTCCTTCCTCTCCGCCATTATCATGTTTCTGATGACCACTCTCAGCGGCCGCGACCTGCGCGGCATGGCTTTCTGGCTCATGGGCGACCTTGCCACTCCGCCCGCCCTTCGTCTCAGATTTCTCTTCATCATCTTGCTCATCGCCATCGGCGCGATCTACACCACCGCTTCCGACCTGAACCTTATCCTCACCGGTGAACGCGAAGCCCACCACCTCGGCGTCAACGTCGCCCGCGTCAAGCTCGTCGTCTACGTTGGCGCATCTTTACTTACGGGCCTCGCGGTTTCTGTCAGCGGCGCCATCGGTTATGTCGGCCTGCTGATTCCCCACGTCGTGCGCATGTTTTTCGGCTCCGACTATCGCCTGCTCATTCCCGCGTCCGCGCTCGGCGGCGCCATCGCCGTCACTCTCGCTGACACCCTCGCGCGCACCATCGTCGCCCCCACCGAACTCCCCGTCGGCGCCATGACCGCCGCCATCGGCGCTCCCGTTTTCATTTACCTCCTGCGCCGGAGGCTCACGTGAACTCGCACGAAATGGCCGCCAGCAATCCCAGTCCCGGCACGCTCGCAGGCTGGGTTGAAAGCCGCGTGCGCCTCGTCGTCGAACAGGCCAGCTACGCCTATTCCGCCTCTGGGGCCAGCGCTCCCAATTTCACTTTGGGCCCTGTCACGTTCTCCGCCCGCCAGCGCGAAATCGTCGGCATCCTCGGGCCTAACGCCAGCGGTAAATCAACTCTTCTAAGCGTCATCGCCGGCGAAGTAAAAGCACTCTCCGGCCGCGTCGAGCTCGACGGCAAGCCACCCGCCGACCTTCCTCTGCGCGACCGCGCGCAGCGCATCGCCATCGTCCACCAGGAAAGCAATCTGCTTTTTCCCCTGCGCGTCTGGGAATACGTCCTCCAAGGCCGCTATCCCTACGGCCGCCGCCTGCGTTTCGAAAACGAAGCCGATTGCCTCATGGCCGAAAACGCCCTCGCGCAAGTCGGCGCCGCGCATCTCACCGACCGCCGCATGGACGAACTCTCCGGCGGCGAACGCCAGCGCGTCGTCCTCGCCCGCGCCCTCGCGCAACAACCGCAGCTTCTGCTGCTCGACGAACCAACGCGCTATCTCGACATTGGCGGCAAAGTCGAACTCATGCGCCGTTTGCGCCGCCTCTCGGAAGAAAATCGCTACACCGCTGTCGTCGTCACGCACGAACTCAATCTCGCCGCGGAATTCTTCGACGCTGTCGTTCTGCTGCAGGGCGGAAAGTGCGTAGCCGCCGGAAAGCCCGAAGACGTCTATCGCCGCGACCTGCTCGAAGAAGTTTTCAAGACGCAGCTCGAAGTGGAAAAGACCGCCACCGGTCGTCCCCGCGTGATCCTCCGCGGCCAGGAACAGCAAAACGATGCAACACAAGGCGATTCCGCTGACCAAAAGAAGGAATCTGGGGGAGCCGATAAGGATCTGCAGTGATCGGCTTTGAATAGTTAGGAACAACTCGCTTCACCGGCTGTGCCGCGCGGTTCATCGAAACCGCTCAGCGCGCGCCGGCCGATTCACCACGAAACTCCGTGCACGGGAAGGCGGTGAAAAGCCGCCGCCGCTGCGCGACTGTAAGGCGGAAATTTCGGGCGCGCGTCACTGCGCCGGTTGCTTCGTCGAAAGACGCGGCATCGGTGTGGGAAGGCCGCGCCAGCAAGTCCGCCGAGCCAGGAGACCGACGGAGTTTCTATCTCGTGGAGCAAGGCCGCTGCGCATCCGCAGTCACCGCAGCGCACCTGCTTCCGGGACAACCTTCACACTCCCGCGCGAGAGGGAGTCGGAGGATAAAAATGAAACTTCACGCTCGGCAGTTTTTTTCTCTCAGTTTTCTTGCAGTCGCGCTCCTCAGCTTTTCGGTTTTCACCCACGCACAATCATCGAACGCCTCCATCGCAGGGCGCGTCACCGACCGCACCGGTTCCGCAATCTCCGGCGCGCTAATCGTCGCTCAGCCGACCGACAACCCTCAGAACTCGTTTCGCACACGCACTGGCGCGGACGGCTCCTACACCCTCGCGTTTCCTCCGGGCAGCTACCGCGTCAGCGTAACCAGCCCGCAAATGGCCGGCGTCGCGCAGGAATTCGCGTTCCGCGAAAGCCAGCGCCGCGAATGGAACGTACGCATGGAACTCGCGCCGCTCTCATCCAAGGTTATCGTTTCCGCGCAGGCTGAACCCGCGCCCGCGAACACCATCGCGTCGCCCGTTACTGTTCTCACCCACGAGCAGATTGACCAGCTCCAGGCCATTTCCCTCGCACCGCTACTCGCCACCACATCCGGAGCCGCGATGACTCGCCTCGGCCCGCTCGGTGGCGTCACTTCATTTTTCCTTGACGGCGGCAATTCCAACTTTACAAAAATCCTCGTCGACGGCACGCCCGTCAACGAGCCCGGCGGCGACATCGATCTCTCGAATTTCAACGTCACCAACATCGACAAAATCGAAATCGTCCACGGAGCCACCAGCGCGCTCTTCGGCTCTGACGCCGTCGACGGCGTCGTGCAAATCTTCACGCACCAAGGCACAACCGAACAGCCTGCCGTCACGCTCGTCGGCGAAGGCGGCACGTTCGAAACCCAGCGCGAAGAAGCGGACACGAGCGGCGTTCTCGGCAAATTCGCTTACGCGCCCGCCGTTTCCTATTTCAATAGCGACGGTCAGGGCCCCAACGACCGTTTCCGCCAGACAACTCTCTCCGGAAATTTCGGCTGGAAATTCAGCGACACCGATCAGCTCCATCTCTCCATGCGCAACTCGGCCAGCGACGCCGGCCAGCCCGGCCAAACGCTGCTCGAACCTCCCGAACTCGGCCAGTCTTCCGATCTCCACGATTTCTCCACCAATCTCAGCTGGGATTTTTCCACCGGCTCGCACTGGCAGCATCATCTCGCTGGTTCCGATTCGTATTTTCACGATTTCGTCATCGACATCCCCGTTTTCACCGAAATAAACGAATTCAATCGCGCCGCATTCGAAGCCCAGTCCACTTATCTCGACGGTCCGCTCGCCGTTTCTCTCGGCTACGACGATGAAGTCGAAAACGGCTCCGCCGCTGGCCCGCACAATCGCCGCAACAATCAAGGCGGCTATCTCGAAACTCACTATCAATTCAGTCGCCGACTCACCGCAATCGCGGGAGTCCGTGCCGAAGACAACGCCAGCTTCGGCACGCGCGTGGTTCCGCGCACCGGCATCGCCTATCTCGCGCGCTATGGCAGCAGCGATGCCTTCTGGAACGAAACTCGCCTCCGCGCTTCTTACGGCCTCGGCATCAAGGAGCCAAATTTCGGCCAGTCGTTCGGCGCCGACCCTTGCTTCCCTGGCAATCCAAGTTTGTCGCCGGAACGAAGCACCACCTTTAACGCCGGAATCGACCAGGACCTCGCTCACGACCGTGCCAAACTCTCCGTCACTTTTTTCCACAACGACTATCGCGACGTCGTCAGCTTCGCCTCCTGCCCGCCGCCTTCCTTCGGACCTTGCTCGCTTGCAGTGCCGCCCGGCTGTCCGGCAGCGGAACTGAACGCCGAAGGCTACGGAGCATTTTTCAACACCGACGCGGCCCGCTCTTACGGCGCCGAAACATCAATCGAACTTCATCCCTTGCGCTGGCTGAGCGTCCTCGGAAATTACACCTATGACGACACGCTCGTCTTGAAAGCGCCAAACTTCTTCGACCCTACACAAGCTCCGGGCAATCGCCTTTTCTTGCGGCCTCTCAATTCCGCCAACCTGATCCTCAACGCTGCATTTCGCCGCATGGATTGGAACCTGGCGGGCCATTTCGTCGGCCGCGAAACCGACAGCGACTTCCTCGGCCTCGGCTTTACCAGCAATCCCGGCTATTTTCGTCTCGACCTTGGCACGCAATTCAGGCTGCGTTACGGATTTTCCGTCTTGGCGCACGCCGAAAATCTGCTCGACCGCCGCTACTCCGACGCGGTCGGTTACCCGGCGCTCGGCCTCAATTATTTGGCTGGCGTGAAATACACCTGGGGCGGCGAAAAGTAGGCGCGTCGAGTGGCACAGGCTTCCGCCTGTGTGTTTTTGCCGTCGCTTTTTCGGGTGCCCATCCGGAGTTCACTCCGGCCTTTTGCCGGAGCGTCTTTGGCAAGGTGGAGGCTTTGTAGGGGCCGATCAGTTTTTACCGGCCCGTCGGCCTTTGTAGCGCAGACCTGAATTCCAGGTCTGCGGCTTTTCTCTTTTCGTGGGCTGCTAGGAAGAGGTCATTATCTTTGAAAAAACAACAACGAACGAGCTGAGCAACATAGCAATAGCGGTGGCGATTCCTAAAGCAATTATGAATGTGCGGGCGCGCCTACCCTTGTTCTCAACTAGGCCGAACACAATGGCAATTGCCGAGGAAGCCGTCACAAGAATCCGGAAAATTCTGAACCAAGCGTCGGGATATTCGTACGCCACAAAAGCCGTCACTGGTATGGCGAGCCAGCAGGCTGAGGCTAAGGGATGCTTGAGCGCGTTTTGGTTGATACCCGTCACTCGCAGATTATACTGCGCCTCAATCAATCCTATTCGTGGTTGCAGCCATCCATGCCTCCGAAATCCAATGGGTGGCCTTATCCCCGACAACTTGGCTGCCACGCTCGCGCGCTGCCTGCTTCGCGATGCAAGGCTCTAAGTCTTTGGCAGTGATCCTGGTTTCGGCCGGTCGCCGGAATTGGTGCGATCGGCCTCCAGGCGTTGCTCTTGCTCGATCATATGCTCCGTCGAGTGTGCGGAATCGATGATCTTTTGCAGGCTGCCGATTGCCGATCCCATGCTCGAGCCGCGCTTTGCTTCGGCTTCGAATTCCTCTTCGGACATGTCCTCGTAGCGTCGTCCGCTTGCGGCTTTTGCGATGCCGATGAGCGCTAGAATGCCGATCCCAATGGCGTACGCCATGTGCAGATTGTCCGCTTAAGTGTCGCGTGAATCTACTGCTGCTCTGAGCGGCGGTCAGGCAGTTCAGAACAGTCGATTTTTACATGTGGGACACTGCCTGGACGCGAGCACTGCTTCGCGCTCGCGCCCGGTAATTCGTCCCGAGCAGTGTGGGCACTTGGGTGCGTATCGCGCGACCGTGCGTTTCATGGCCGCGATGCAAATCAGAAAAACAACAACCCAGCCCGCAAACAGCGTGAAACCGAGCCGTATCACGGGTACAGAAGCAGAATGAGCACGAACGAGGTGAAGCAAACGTGCATCATAAATGCAGAAAGGCACGCCCGCGAGCACGATCACGACCCAGCACCAAATGATCGTGCGCTTTCCGTGAAGCCGAAGCGTATTGAGTTGTCGGGTGAGCTCTTCTCTGGTCATGGATTGAACCTCGCCGCGTGTTTTTTGAAGTATAACTTAAGGCCAAGAGCGCCTTTTCGTTTCGCGTGCAAAGCGCGGCGAAAGAGCCACGGTCAGTCGCGGTACCCAGATAATTTGGCTCTGCCACGTTTGCAGGGATGCTTCCGTGGCGAAGCCAAGCGTCTTTGCGACGATGTTATAATCCTTGGATTCCATGACTCCAACGAGTCCACGAGCGGCAGCCGTAACGGCAGAACGCAACGCGCACGTTTCTCCGGAAGCTCGCGCACGCTATGAATGTGTCGCCGGCCTAGAAGTCCATGTCCAGCTCGCCACGGCCTCAAAAGCCTTCTGTGCCTGCTCCACCAAATTCGGCGATCCGCCGAACACCAACGTCTGCCCCGTCTGCCTCGGCCTGCCCGGCGCTCTGCCCGTTTTCAATCGCCGCGCGCTTGAGCTTGCGGTTAAGGCGGCGCTGGCCCTGCATTGTGACGTTCAGGAACATTCTCGTTTCGCGCGCAAAAATTATTTCTACCCCGACTTGCCCAAAGGCTACCAAATCTCGCAGTACGAATTGCCTCTAGCAACGGGCGGCTGGCTCGAAATCGAAGTCGGTGGCGAAAAAAAGCGCATCGGCATCACGCGTCTGCATCTGGAAGAAGACGCCGCGAAAAATCTTCACGAAGGCTTCGCCGACGCCGCCGAGTACACCCACATCGACTTCAATCGTGGCGGCGTGCCCCTCATTGAAATCGTCAGTGAACCCGATTTGCGCTCGCCCGAAGAAGCTTATGCGTATCTGACAAATCTCAAGCAGGCGCTCGAATACACTGCCGTCAGCGACTGCAATATGGAATCCGGCTCTCTCCGTTGTGACGGCAATGTCAGCGTCCGTTTGCGCGGCGCGCAGAAATTCGGCACCAAAGTCGAAGTGAAAAACTTGAATTCATTCCGCTATTTGACCCATGCGCTCGAATACGAAATCGAGCGGCAAATCGGCATCCTCGAATCCGGCGGTTCCGTTGTACAGGAGACGCGCCTGTGGAATGTCTCTGCGGGCCGCACCGAATCGATGCGCTCCAAGGAATTCGCCCACGATTATCGCTATTTCCCTGATCCTGATTTATTGCCCGTGGAAGTCACTGCCGCCCGCAAGGCCGCAATTCTCGCCGAGATGCCCGAGCTTCCCGATGCCAAGCGCGAGCGTTTCTTGAAAGAATACGGAATCAGCCCTTACGACACTAGCGTTCTCACTGCAACTCCGGCCCTCGCGGACTATTTTGAAGCCGCGGTTCGCGCCGGCGCAGGGCCAAAGCCCGCCGCAAATTGGATTCAAACCGAACTGCTCCGCCGCCTCAATGACACCGGCAAGCAGATTTCCGACTCGCCGCTCACCGCCACGGCCCTCGCGGATTTGCTCCGCCGCGTCGAGAAAAACGAAATCACTGGCGCCATCGGTAAACGTGTTTTTGCAAGAATGTTTGAAACAGGAAAATCCGCCGGCGAAGTGATCGCCTCCGAAGGCCTTTCTCCCATTAGTGATACGGAGAGCGTGGAGACAATCTGCCGCGAAGTAATCGCAAGAAATTCCGAAAACGTCGCGAAATATCGCGCCGGAAATGAAGGCGTCTTTAAATTTTTCGTCGGTCAGGTGATGAAGGAAACGAAGGGCCGCGCCAACCCCCAGAGCGTGAACGAAATCCTTACTAAACTGCTCCAGCAGAAATAGAGGAAACAAAAATGAGCGAGCCAATCAAAGCAGGCCAGCGCGCACCGGAATTCAAAGTGCAAGCAGATGACGGGAAAGAAGTGTCCCTCAAGGATTTCCGCGGCAAGAACGTGATTTTGTATTTTTTCCCGAAAGCCAATACGCCTGGTTGAACCAACGAAGCGTCCGAGTTTCGCGACGCCAAGAAAAAATTCGACAAATTGAACACGGTGATCTTAGGTTGCAGCGCGGATTCCGTGGAGCGTCAGGCGAGCTTCAAGGAAAAATACAATTTGAATTTCGCGCTGCTCTCCGATCCGAAATTCGAAGTCATCGAAGCCTACGGCGCGCGCCGGATGAAAAGATTCCTCGGCAAATCTTTCCTCGGCATCGTGCGTATGTCTTACTGGATTGATCCCGAAGGGAAAATCCGCCACGTGTGGGACAACGCCAGTTCAAAGGGCCATGCTGCGGAGGTTCTCGAAGAAGTCTCGCGGCAATAACGCGGTCGCTGGAAAAATCCGCGTAGCTGCGTTTTGCCGCTATTGCATGTGCAGCGGCGACGTCAATCGAAAGCTCAAAATCGTAGCCGGCGCAAACTTGATTTGCGGTGGACCCGCGTTTGTTTCAGGATCGCCATCGACAAGGGCAGAACCTTTATTCTCGCTCACATTTTTCACGAACTCCGAAACAGGTGCATCCGCATTCGCTGAATTCAGCGTCAGTTGCTGCCCTACGATGAGTGCCGACACCGGATACGCGCGCCCATTCACGGCGATGGCGTCCAGACGCAGCCACAGCGAAGCGGGCTTTGCGGAATCGCCGCCGCCGGGTTGAACTTTTTCAACGAATAGTTCGGCCTTCGCGTCTTTCGGCAGCACGATGTCTCCGTCAATCACGACATCCTGCGCAATCTTTCCCTTCACGCGCTGATTCACGGTGGCTTTTTTCGAACTGATCGTCTGATCAAGCTTGATGGGAATTGGAGTGTTAGCGGGGATGGTCTGTGCGCGGGCGGACGGGATACAGCAAAGCGCAAAAACTGCGACGAACAGCATGTTGAAAGAAGTTCGCATCGCGGGCCTCCTTCAAGCCAGAAGCGGGCGGCAGCAAAGTCATTATATAAGCCGTGTAAGTTCAAAGGGATACAGAGAAACCCTGATTTCCGTCGATAAACATATTGTCAATCAGTCGGGTAGAGCCGATGCGCGCGGCTATCAGGAGAAGGCAGGAGCCGCGAACAAAATCCACCGTTTCGAACGATTCAGCGTCGACCAGCGCGGCATAGTCGAGCTTGGCAAGTTTTTCGCAGGCCATCGTTGAATTCACCGCGTCGAGAATTTCACCCGCTGAGCGCGCGCCGTTTTTGATGCGCTGGCGCGCTGCATTGAGCGAACGATATAGCACAGTGGCAGCGCGGCGCTCGTCCGGATTCAGATAGGCGTTGCGCGAAGACATTGCCAGTCCGTCCGGTTCGCGGACAATCGGGCATACAACAATTTCCGCGTCGAGATTCAAATCGCAAGCCATCTGGCGGACGATGCGCGCCTGCTGCGCGTCTTTGCGTCCAAAATAAGCGAAGTGCGGCCGGACAATTTCGAAAAGCTTCAGGACAACTGTGCACACGCCATGAAAATGGCCGGGGCGGATGCGGCCTTCGAATTTTTCGCTCAGGCCATCGACGCGGACGGAAGTGCGAAAATTCGCCGGATAAATTTCAGCAGCTTCCGGCGCGAAAACAAAATCGACGCCGAGCGATTCGAGCAGAGCGGAATCTTTTTCGAAGTTGCGCGGATATTTTTCCAGGTCCTCGGTGGGGGCGAACTGCTTGGGGTTCACAAAAATGGAGACGATGACGGGGGAGCATTGCTGTTTCGCCGCGCGAACGAGGGAAAGATGGCCTTCGTGGAGCGCGCCCATGGTGGGAACGAATCCGATGAGGCGCTGAGTGGATTCGGCGGCGCGCGCGGCCTGCTTCATCCAGTCAATGCTGCGAATGATTTCCATTTTTATTTCGCAGCTTAGTTGTGCGCCGCGCCAACTTGTTCGCGATAGAAGGCGATGAGGTCTGTGGTTAAAGGAGTGGCTCCCAGCTGGCGCAGCATGGTGGTGATTTGGCCGCGGTGATAGGTTCCGTGATTCACCACATGCTGAAGCATTTGACGCATGGGATTCGAAAACGCGTGGCCTTTCGTATTTTTGTATTCGACGACGCGATCGAGATCCGCGACTGACAATTCCTGAACGAAGGCATTCAAATCTTCGTCAATTTTTTGCCAGCGTGAGCGGATGGAAGCGAGATCAGCGAAATCACTGGAAGGAAAAGCCGGCGAGCGGCCCTGCCAGCGTTCGAGCCAGAGCCATTCCGCGAGCATGATGTGCGCGAGCGTGTCGCGCACGGAAGGAAAGCTCGAATGCAAATCCTGGGTGAATTGCGCGGCGGTGAGCGGCGCACAGGCGTCCAATACGCGGCGATTTGCCCAAGTGTTGTAGGCATTCAGTGTTCGGACTTCGTCCGGCGTCATTGTCAGTGCACCTGCGTTTTCGCTTGTGCGGCGAATTGCGACGCGTGAAACGATTCCGCGTCGGACGGGAAATTGCCGCTGTGAACGTCCTCGCAAAATGCGCGGACAGCGCGGGAAATTTGCTCGCCGAGATTTGCGTACTGGCGCGCGAATTTCGGCGAGCCACCGAGCGTCAAGCCGACAAGATCGTGGAAAACGAGCACCTGGCCGTCACAGTCCGGGCCGGCGCCGATGCCGATGGTGGGAATGCGCAGTTCGCCGGTGATGCGCGCGGCAAGTTCGCGCGGAACGGATTCGAGCACGACCGAAAAAGCGCCAGCGGCTTCGACAGCGCGCGCGTCGCGCAAGAGGCGCTCGGCGGACTCGGCGGATTTGCCCTGCACGCGGAAGCCGCCCAGTTCGAGAACGGACTGCGGCGTGAGTCCGACGTGGCCCATCACGGGAATTTCCGATTCGACGAGACGCGCGATCATTTCCATGCGCTTTTCGCCGCCTTCGAGTTTCACGGCGTCGACGCCGCCTTCTTTCACAAGGCGCAGCGCGGCGCGAACGGTTTCTTCGACGGAGACGTGGAAGCTGCCGAAGGGCATGTCCGCGACGAGGAGCGCGTGGCGCGTGCCGCGGCGGACGGCTTTGACGTGATGCACGATTTCGTCGAGCGTGACGGGCAAAGTGGTGTCATTGCCGAGGACGACCATGCCGAGCGAATCGCCGACGAGGAGAATGTCGACGCCGGCGTCATCGAGGAGGCGCGCGGTGGGATAGTCGTACGCGGTGAGGCAGGTAATTTTCTGCTGCGAATTTTGCGAATGAGAGGTGGAAGCTTTGCGATTGAGAATGTCAGGCACGGTGATTTTGCCGTTGCCTGCATTTTTGCCCGCAGGGATGGCGCTCATGTTGACCTCCGGTGCCGCCCCTGAAAGAGGGTGCAGCCCATCAACAGGGGCATTATAGCACGCCTGGACGGAAGCCGATTGGTGTAGCCGACAAGCCGTTGCGGAGCGGAATAGTGACGTGAACGATAATCGAAATTGGCGTTGAAAAATGCGAAAGTACTGGCGATTAGAAACGGGTCCGAGTGTTTGTTTTGTGTAAGTTACGGTCATTTCTAATAATTTGGGGGTCTGGCGATTAGAAATGGCGAGAAGAGGAGCTGGGATGCCTGTTGGGAGGCCTAGGCGAGGCGAATGCCCCACCGGGGGCCTCGCGGGAAACTGTGGGATGTTGAGATGGATGAGCTAATCATACAGTACCCTTATAGCATAGGTTAACCGAATTGGCAATGGGATCTGTTCTTGAGTCTGTTTATTTTACAGTCTTGTGCTCATGGCAGACGGCGGCGGTGAAATGCCAAGGTATTCTTTATAGATTCTTTCCTTATATTGCGGCGCGATTTCATTTACCGCGGTGATAAAGGCCTGATAGGTTCCAAGGCCGCCAATCTTTTCCCAGAACTCGTCGCCGATAAGAACAACTGGATCCTCTTTCATGTTGAACCAGCGTCCCGGATGGCTCCAGGAATATTTTGCCTTTGAGCCATATGGGTTATAGGGCAGGGCATAATAAGCTTCATCCACCTGGGGAGATTCCATAGCGTACAACTTCAGTAGTTTTTCTTTGCTAACCTTCGTCTGATCGCTGTTGGGCAAGGGAGCCTTCAATTCGAAGGCGTACCGCTTGTTCTGCTTGAAACTTTCGGCATACACGTCGCAGATTATCGTTACTGGAACAGACTGTTTACCTTGCCCTTCAAGCACGAAAGCCAGTTCTGCCTTCCAGTCGGGTCTTCTACGTTTTTCGTCCTTCTGGCCGTGTTCGAGTTCGTTGAGAATCTGTTGGATTCTTCGCAGACGTTCGCGATTTACTCGCCCTGTGATTTCGTGGCCTAAGACGCCATGACCCAAGCCCGCTTGTGCGGCAACCAGTGCGAGTTTCTCCCAGGCCGTGCCGAAGGGCGTCACGAACCTTCTTTCAAAATGGGAGCCCTTGAAAATCTCATCGGGAACTAATGCCGCGTAGAGTGGTCTATTCGCTCGGTGTTCGTCTGGAATAAAAGGATCTTCAACGAGAACCTTCTCAAGAACGCGGTCCATCATTGCCTTGATTACGGTCTGGATTGAATTTTTGAGATTCTGCTCCCGATTTGGCTCTTTTCTAGCCACGTGTTTACGTCGCTTCCCAAATAAGGACGCTTTCGAAGAAATCCGAATTTCGGCGGCCTGTCCGCCGATTCACATGTCTGCTTAGGCGGTCGAGTACGCGAAAGTTCAGTTCACCGGCGAGTGTGTCTTTGTAAAGACCCTCACGGTCACCCACGACGATGACGGCGACCCCCCGGGGGCGAAGATGTCTTCGAGCGTTCTCAAGCACCTTTTTGATACCGCTCATGTATTCTTCATGTGCTTTTGCGCTCTTGCCTTTGAACGCTGCCCCTATCTCGTTATCCTCTCGCCGTGGCAAACCTAACAGTTCATAGGCATATCGGTGTTGGTCGTGGTAGTCGATGAGGCCTACGTATGGAGGCGATGTCATGATCATGTCGAATTTCGGGAGCTTCACGCTCTGTGCATCGCCCCAAATGACACTCGCGGGTGCGTCGGTGCGAATGCGAGAAAAGGCCTCAATTCGCTCAATAGTATCGAGTGAATAGCGACGAATAAACTGAAACGCATCGGTGGTCGGACTACATGTCCTATCGTGTTTCCGACACTGATAGGGCTCCGTTTGAGGCTTCCTGGGAAAATCCAGGTTGTGGTGAGTCGTGAGGCGTGCAGAGCGGGCTGCCCGTGACAGGATAACTTTCATGAGGTCCCTGTGATGGAACTGATCTATCAGCTCCCGGTAAAGCAATAGGGCGCGGAGAGCTTCAGGGGAAAACCAGGCTCTCAAGTACTCGTTCTCTGTCTCTATTGGCCGGGCTTTTGAAAACAAAGTACCTGAAAAGCTCGATTCAAGCTCGGCCAGGGCCGCTCTGATCTCGCGGCTGGCCAGGGTGGTATCGTACTTGCGGACTTTGGCGTTAGTCACGAGACAATTGAAAGCCGAGATATCGCATCCGATGGATTCGATCCCCAGAGCGTTTGCTTCTACGAGCGTGGTGCCGCTACCGCAAAATGGGTCATAAACTGATCTTGGCTTGAACTTCCGCAGAAAGATTTCAACAAGCTGGGGAATGTACTTTCCGAGATATGGATGCATTCGATGAACGTGTTTCGTGCGTTCACGCTCCGGCAAGTCCCTCTCCCGCCAATTTAGGTTCAGATTTTCGAGTCTCGTTCCTGTTGTGACGGATTGAAACGCGACGAACGGGGGGTTCTCGTATTCGGGGTTCGCCAGGCTTGTAAATGCTTTCATCTGTCCTGTGGTAGCGAGCATAGTCTACCTCACGTTTGCAGTTCCTGCGAGACCAAGACGCATACAAAGCAAGCGACGCGAAGAAGGGCTATTCCGGCTGCGTAACAGGCGCGGGCAATTCAGGTTTTTGGGTTTCGACGCCGCGCCAGCCGACGGGACGTCCGTGGACGGCTTCCTTGATGGCGCGGAAGAGGACGACATACATCATCTGGCGATAATAGAAGCGCTGAATCAATAGCGGGATGAGCAGCGACCAGTCTTCGTCTTTTTCCAATGCGAAAGCGATGACGCAGGTGAGCAGGTCAATGAGCATGAAGGCGGCGAAGAAGATCATGGAGCGGATGACGTCGTCGCTGGTCCAGAGCGCGGGGAGGTGGGTGACGCGGAACTGCGCGAGTCCCCAGAGGAGAATGGAAAAGACGAACAGGAAGTCGATAACCGGCGAGACGAGCGGAAGCAGGATCTGGAACAAGAAGACGTTGGGAATGGTGATCCAGCCAAGCGTGCCGTAGCGCTTGCGGCCGACGGCGTCTCCGTGCTTCCAGACGGCTTGAAGGGTGCCGAAGGTCCAGCGGAAACGCTGGCGGACGAGCGCGTCCATGGTGTCGGGGACTTCGGTGCGGCCGATGGCCTCTTCGTCGTAGAGAATTTTCCAGCCGTGGCGGCGAATGGTGAGAGTGAGGTCGGTGTCTTCGGCGACGGTGTCTCCGGCGAAGCCGCCGCAACTGCGCATGGCTTCGGCGCGCCAGGCTCCGATGGCTCCCGGGACGACGGGGATGCAATTGAGCAGGTCGAAGGCGCGCTTTTCGAGATTTTGGCTGGTGATGTATTCGAGGGCCTGCCAGCGCGTGAGCCAGCGCGTGCGGTTCATGACTTTCACGTTGCCGGCGACGGCGCCGATGCGCGGGTCGGCGAAGTGACGAACGAGGCGCGGGACGGCGTCGGGCTCGACGACGGTGTCCGCGTCGATGGTGACGATGACTTCGCCGCGGGCTTCGGAGAGAGCGTGATTGAGCGCGGCGGATTTTCCGTAGTTGGCCTGGCGAAGCAGGCGGACGCGCGGATCGTGGCCGAAGGATTCGAGGACGCGTTCGGCGGTGTGGTCGGAGGAGCCGTCGTCGACGACGAGGATTTCGAGTTTGGGGTAGCGGGAGGCGAGGGCGGAGCCGACGGTGTCCGCGATGACGACTTCTTCGTTGTAGGCGGGAATGATGACGCTCGCGAGCGGCTGATATTCGGAATGGTCGAGCGGCGCGGGGCGGAATTTTTCGATGAGCGCGAGCAGGCCGATGAAGATGGCGCGTCCGCTGACGAGGGCGATTCCGGCGATGAAGATGAAGGCAATGATGAGGCGCAGCCAGTGGACGAGTTCGAAGATGAAGGAATCCGCGCCGGCGAAGAAGCGCTCTTCGCGGCTAAGCGGCGGCATGACTTCGGCGCGCTGCTGGCCGAGAAGGTCGGAAACGGTGACGAAGTGATAGCCCTTCGATTCGAGCTGGTCGATGATTTGCGGCAGCGCGGCGACGGTGTTGCGGCGGTCGCCGCCGCCGTCGTGCATGATGATGACGTTGCCGGGGATTTTTTCGACCTGGTCGATGACGCGACTAACGATGGTTTGCACCGGCGGAGGTGGAACGTTGCCTTCTTCGCCCCAGTCGTGGGGATCAATGTGTCCGGCGACGAGCAGGTAGCCCATGGATTGCGGGATGGGCAGATTGGCGACTTCGTCGGCGGTTTCAGGCTCTTCGTCGATGCCGTATGGCGGACGGAAGAGGAGCGTTTTCACGCCGAGGTCGCTTTCGAGAAGGCGCTGCGTGAGATTGAGTTCGAATTCGATTTGCGAGCGCGAGGCGGAATCGAAATCGGGATGCGTATAAGTGTGATTGCCGATCTCGTCGCCGGCGGCGTATTCGCGGTGGACCAGGTTTGGATAGCGGTCCATTTCCACGCCAATGACGAAAAATGTGGCGGGGACGTGCTTTTTCTGCAGCACGTCGAGGATACGCGGCGTCCAGGCAGAGTCGGGGCCATCGTCGAAGGTGAGGGCGAGGGCTTTGGGATCGTTGCCGCCCATGCGTTCGATGCGCCAGGAGAGCGGATATTTGGTGATGTCCTCATCGGTGAAAAGATCGGCGGAGGGATCGTATTTGAAGGTGCGCGTGCCGCTCTGAGGGCCGTTGGTGATGCGCCAGAGGTCGCCGCCGCCTTCAAGGATCAGGTCGTAACCCGGAGGAATGTTGGCGACAGCGTTGCGGTTCTGATCGGTGGGACGGGTGGCGTCCCAGATGCTCCAGATAGAAGGGTCTTCGGTGCCAAAGCGCCAGAGCGCGGTGCCGCGGATGCCGGCGCGTTCGGCGGCGCGAAGCTCGTTGTAGGCGGTGAGCGCGTCGAGCATCCACACGTTGTGGATGTTGCTGTTTTCGTCTTCGTATTTGTAAAACGGGCTGATGGACGCGGGATCGAATTGAATGGTGGCGTCGGATTCCATCGCGCGCACGCAGGCGGATTGGAACGAGAGCGGCTCGGCGACGGGATGCGGATTTTTCTTCGTGGGCGAGGGCCAGTCATAAGCGTAATTGGCGATGCCCATGACGATTTTCTGCGGCGGCACCATGGTGAAAATCTGCCGAAGATTCTTGAGGTACCAGGTTTGGTCGACGATGGGGCCAGCCGGAGATTGCGGCCAGTGAAAATCATAGTTCATCAGGATGATGGCGTCGGAGTCTTCGCCGAGAGATTTGTAGTCGTAGCTCCAGTCCGCTGCGGGAAGCGCGACCATCAGTTTTAGATTGGCGGCGTGGAGTGCGGCGCCGAGTTCACGAATAAACGCGGTGAAGTTTCCCTGGCTCTCGTCGGGAACCTCCTCGAAGTCCACAGCGATGCCGTAGGTTTTGTGCGACGCCGCATAGCTGACGAGAGATAAGACGAGGTGCTGGCGGGCAGGGGCGCTCGCAAGCATCTTGGCCATCGGATCAATTTGCCAAACGGAGCCGTCATAGTTGTTCAGCAGCGGCATCATGGGAAGCTCGACATTGACGGTTCTGAGCCAGGCGTCGAGCTTTGTGTCTTTGTCGACGGAGAGAGAGCCGTCGGGCGTGAAGGCGTGAAGTTCCTCAGGGATGAGCAGGTCAATGTCGTGATAATGCAGCTGGAGGGATGCGAGACTGTCGGAATCCCAGTTGACGTAAAAAGCTGCGCGAAGAGGATCGTAATGCTCGGGAATTTGCCCGATAGCCGCTACCTTGCGGCTTCTGCCTGGGCGGTAATTCACGCGCTTCAACTTCGCCGAGTGGCGAACGGGCAACTGCGTTACGGGACGATACATCGGGCCGCGCTCTGGGAGCAGCACATCCGGAAGGTTGGGACGGCGCAGAATGTTGAAAAGAAATGTGACAATCAGCAGGGTAAACAGCACGCCAGAAATTTCCAGAATGCGGCGCGTCCGTCGCCAGCGACGGCGCTCCTCGTCGTAGAAAATGGGCTTGCGTTTTACCATGGCGGCAATCCAAGCTAGCCGCCCACGGAAAATGTGTCAATGAGCGACTCTACTAAGATGCGCTTGGAGGTGACCTTTGCTGTACTCGTTGCCTTTGCGGTTCGCCTCTATTTTATATGGAAATTTCCGTTTTACGATGCGGGCGATACACCTATCTATCAAGAGCTTGCCCACAACTGGCTGGCCCACGGCGTTTACGGCCTGACGATCCTTGGGAAGATTACCGCCGTTGACATTCGAACGCCCGGATACCCGGTGTTTCTCGCGGCGATCTATTCGGTGTTTGGCGAAAGCGCGCGGGCCGTAATGATCGCTCAGGCGGTTATCGGCGTTCTGACGTGCGTGCTCGTGGCGGCGATTGCCGCAGTGCTGGCGCCGAAAATGAGCCGGAGGCGCGTGGCATTGGCGGCCTTGTGGCTCGCGGCGATTTGTCCCTTTACGGCGAATTACACGGCGGTTGTGCTGACGGAAACGCTGACGACTTTTCTGACAGCACTAGCGCTGCTGGTGCTAATCGAGGCGTTTCGACAAGAAAACCTAGGGCCGCCGTTGGATCCCGCATCGAGAGGCATGAGCGCTGGGATGCGATGGCTGCTCAGTGGAATTGTGGTTGGATTCGGTACGCTGGTGCGTCCTGAGACGCCATTGATTCTAGCCGGTGCGGGCGGGGTGCTGACTTTTCTGTGGTGGCGCCCGGCGAACTGGCCGAAGCTGGCGCGCGCCGGATTGATGATGGCGGTTGGACTCATTTTGCCGCTTCTGCCGTGGGCGGCGCGAAACTGGCGTGTCCTACACACTGCACAGTTCCTGGCGCCGCGACACAGTGAATTGCCTGGCGAATTCACACCACAGGGATTTTTCTCCTGGGAGAAGACATGGTTGTGGCGTTTCCGCGATGTGTTCTTGGTGTCGTGGAACGTAGATGGAAGCGAAATACACTTCGCGGATTTGCCAAAAGCGGCGTTCGATTCGACTGGCGAAAGAGACCGCGTGGCGGATTTGCTGGCGGAATACAACGACACGCTCGATATGTCGCCGGAACTCGACCGCCAATTTGGAGAAATCGCGCGGGAGCGCACGGAGCGCCATCCGTTGCGGACATATGTGGAAGTACCGCTCTTGCGCGGGCTGTCGATGTGGTTCACGCCCCGCGTTGAAATGCTGCCGCTTTCGGGGAAATTCTGGCCGGTCGGCTACTGGTGGGAAGACAGCCCGTCGCAATACTGTTATTCGTTCTCGCTTTTTCTGATCGGAATCGCTTACGGCGTGCTCGCGTTATTCGGAGCGTGGCGTTTTCGCGAGGATCCCGCGGTGATGATGTTGGTTGCATTCCTTGTGATTCGCACGCTGTTTCTGACGACAAACGAAACACCGGAGCCGCGTTACGTGCTGGAATGTTTTCCGACGATATTCGCGCTGGGCGCGCTGCTGTGGGCGAGACGTGTGTCAGCATCGGCAACGAACTAGAGGGCTCATCTTTAGCAGAGTCCATTTGCAGGGCATCCCTACAAATCCGCGTAACCTTTAACGGGACCCGCCGTTATGGTATTGAGAACCCGTACTTCTGGAGCAAGTGTTGAAGGGGCAAGAGAAAGAAGCGGACGAGCGGCTTCTGGTGGAAGCGGCGCGGAGGGATCCGAGCCGGTTCGCAGAGCTCTACGAACTGCACTTTGAGCGGGTGTACGCGTACGTGATGAGGCGTGTGGGGAACCGCCAGGAGGCCGAAGACATTACGTCCGAAGTGTTCCATCAGGCGCTCGCAAAAATCGGGAATTTCGAATGGCGCGGCGTGCCGTTCGCGGCATGGCTTTTGCGAATTGCCGCGAATGCCACGGCGGACCGCTGGCGGGAAAAAGCGCGCGAGCACGGAAATCCGGGAGAAGAAGCAAGCGAGGAATTCGATTTTGAGAGCGCGGATGAAAGCGCGCGCCTTTTCCGGATGGTAAAAGAGCTCCCCATGGATCAGCGGCTCGTGGTCGAAATGCGCTTCGCAGAAGAGAAAAGCATAAAAGAAATCGCCGAAGCAATTGGCAAGACAGAAGGCGCGGTGAAGCAGTTGCAGTTCCGGGCGATTCGGAATCTGCGGTCACAAATGGAATCCAAGGCGCGGCAAACATTGGTGAAGAGCAATGGCTGAGAGCGTTCAAGAAAAACTGAATCGGGCGATTGATGCGATGCTCGCTTATGGCGGCTTGGCTCGCGCAGCATCGCCAGATGCGGAACTGGCGCCATTTGTGCAAGTGGTTGCGGAACTGCGCGAACTGCCGCGCGAGAGTTTCAAGGCGACGTTGAAAGCAGATTTGATCAGGAGAGCGACGATGGCGGGAGAAGCGGCAGCAACGGCGACCGAGGCGCAACAGACGGCGATTCCGCGTCTTTGTTTCAAGGATTCGAGGCGAGCCATTGAGTTTTACCAGAGGATTTTCGGCGCGAAGGAAATCATGCGCTTAGTTGATCCGGACCAGAAAATCGGCATCGCGCAGATACAGATTGGCAACACGCGGATTTTGCTTTCGGATGAATATCCTGAATTTGGCGCGGTCAGCCCGGAGACGCTGGGCGGCTCGACGGTCAAGCTCAAGCTGATGGTTGCGGATGTAGATGCCGTGGCTCAGCGGGCGCTGGCCGCGGGAGCAAAAATGGTGAAGCCGGTGCAAGATGAGTTTTACGGCGAGCGCGTGGGCCAGGTCGAGGATCCTTTTGGCTACGCGTGGATTATCGCGACACATAAGCAGGATATGTCGACGGAGGAAATGCAGCGCGGACTCAACGAGTGGAACGAGAGATCAGAGGAGGAAAAAATGGGAAGCAATCCAGTAATGAGTAAAACAGAAAGCAGCGAAAAGGGAGCAACGAAGGTTCCGTACATGCGCGAAGGATTCCGAACGATTACGCCGTACATTTTGGTCGGTGGCGCGGCGCAGTTCATCGATTTTCTGACAGCGGCGTTTGGCGCGCAGGAAAGAGGCCGCGTGCCGATGCCGACCGGAAAAATCATGCATGCGGAAGTGAAGGTCGGCGATTCGATCCTCGAGCTGAGCGACGGAAACGAGCAGTACGGGCCGTCGCCAGTCGCGCTTCATTACTACGTGAATGATGTGGACGCGGCCTATGCGCGCGCGATTGAGGCTGGAGCGGTCTCGACGCACGCGCCGGTAGATCAGCCTTACGGCGACCGCGAGGCCGGCGTGAAAGATCCGTTCGGTAATGCGTGGTTCATTGCGACGCCGAAAGCGTACGCGCCGTTCCCGGGACAGATGAACGCCATTCAGTCATATTTGTTCCTGCGCGACTCGGCGAAGATGGCTCCGTTCCTGGAGAGTGCCTTTGGAGCGAAGGCGGAAGGCGTCCACACGGCACCGGACGGCACGGTTGCGCACGCGACGATTCGCATCGGCGACAACACGCTCGAATTCAGCGAGGCGCATGGGGAATGGCAGCCGTCGGTGTGCCACATGCATTTGTACGTGCCGGATACGGATGCGGTGTACGCGCAGGCGCTGCGTGCGGGCGCGACCACCATCGAAGCGCCGAGCGACAAGCCCTATGGCGACCGCAGCGCGGGCGTGAAAGATCCGTGGGGGAACAGCTGGTTCATCACCACGCACATCAAGGATGTGGCCTTCTAGCGTTTCGAGGCTGGAGCAGGGAGCTCTCACGCATCATCGTCCTCCTGCAACGGACTTTGCTTCCACCGGAAATAATCGACCAGAGCGGCCTCCTCAGCATCGTACTCGGAATTGTAGTGATGGCTATGGGGTGCCGGGAATAAAACCTTTTGGGTTTGTTCGAAGCCTTTTGCTCGTAGTATCTGTTCGTATTGCCGCAGAGGACCGTAAGCATAAATGACATTGTGTCGATCGTAGACGAGCAAAGAAGATCCGTCCGCTTCCGATACCCAAACATCGTGCCTGGCATCACGTTCAAAGTAATTACGAAATCGTTCCAAGAATGCCCCCAGCTGTTTGCGTGTCAGGGGCTGTGGATTTTGGTATCTGCCAGGGCTATGAATGCGGTCTCGGGAAAGCAACAGCACATATAGAACCCAGAATGATGGGTTCATCAGTTCGCACAGCTCTTTGATAAGCGAGACGTGACCCGTTTTCGGCGCAATGGTCAAACGCTCTGAACCAATGCTGGTTTTCTCAACGGCCCAGGTGTTCGGATAAGTGAATGGGTTATCCTCGCCTGTGGGTGTTAAATGTCCGAACTTGTAGGCTGAGCCCATGGATGTGTTGAGGCAGAGCGAAGTATATGCCCGCCTCGAACTGCCCGGAGAAGGAAAATCAGAGAGTAGCTTTCGTCAGGGGCTCGGGATAGAGGTCAGGCGGCTCTGAGCGAAGAGTCTCCTCGATAGTAATGTGTGCCTACCTATGGACAAGTGGTAAATAGATCTCGGGACTACTCGGACATCTAGGAGAATGGCCTGGTTCTATAACCTGATTTTGCGTCATTTTTTCGAAATTGGCCTGGTCGCCGCCTCGCGGCAGCACCATAGTCCGGCGGGAGTCGCGCTTCACAATTTTGCGTTTTTCCTAAGGAATCCGCAAACTTCAAAATTTCGGCGCCCCGAAAATGGTCAAAAAAGCTCTTTTTGAATGTCTTTCAAAAACAGGCCAATTCCGGGCAGTTTTGCCTGTGGAAAAAAGACAATTTGTCTCTTTGTCCCAATATGGGAATCGGCCATAAGGGCCACTCTTGGCCCTTTTGCGCCGTCACGCTTCTTTATTACCGTCGAGTTAATCTCTTTAGTTTTCGTCGATTGGTTCGGGGTGGATGGTGAGGCGGTAGATTTGCGGGAAATGTTCTTTGACGCGGTCTTCGACGGCGGCAGTGACGTCGTGGACTTCGGTGATGGGGAGATTGCCGTTCATGGTGCAGTGGCAGGAGACGAGAATCTTGTGTTCGACGGAACGAACGTGCACATCGTGGCAATCCGTCAGCTCGTGAAATTCGGCGGAGAGAGTGTTGATGAAATCGCGAACGAGAATGGCGAGCTCTTTCATTTCTTCGCCGCCGGCGATGTGCGCTCCGAGCGGCTCGATGTGGATGTTGATGGAAGCATTGCCGCTGGCCTGGCGGAGCAGATCTTGTTCAAGCTCGGTGGCGAGGCGGTGAGCATCGCGAAGACTGGAGTTTTCGTCGACTTCGAGATGAAGTTCGATGAACAAGCAGCCGTCGACTTGATGCGCGGAGAGTTCGTGAACGGAAAGGCCGCGCCGCTGTGCCGTGGCGCGAATGGATTCGAGGAAATTTTCTCCGGAACGCGCGCGCGGCTCGGTATGAACGACCACGTCGGAAGGGACGATTTCGCCGATGCGGCGTTCAACGCGGTCACTGGTGGCGTGGGCTTCTTCGAGGCTGATCGTGCGCGGGACGCCGACGGTGACATCGACGAAATAGCGCTGGCCGGCGCGGCGGAGACGGACGCGGTCAACATCGAGGACGCCTTCAATTTTTCCGACGGCCGCGGAGATTTTTTCCTGCAATCCGGCCGGAGCGACATCGAGAAGTGCTTCGAGCGTGCGGCGGCCGAGGCGCCATCCCACCCAGATGATGACTCCGGCAACGATGAGAGCTGCGATGGGATCGAAATAGCGCAGCCATGGAATTGAAAATAGCTGGCCGAGCCAGACAGCGATGAGGCCGAGGAGCACAGCGCTGGTGCTCCAGACGTCAGTCGAGAAATGCAAGGCGTCGGCTTCGAGAGCTTCGCTGGGGAAGCGATGAGCCACGCGAGAGATAGCACGCGCGCGAGTCGAGTCAATTCCAACCATTACTCCTAACAGCACGACGGCAAGCCAGCCGGGACGCAGGGCCGGCGCGCGGAAAATCAGGCGCTGCGATGCTTCCCAGATGATGTAGAGAGCGGTCAAAAGCAAGAGTGTGGTTTCGACGAACGCGGAGAAGCTTTCGAACTTCGCGTGGCCGTAGGTGTGATCGGCGTCGGCGGGCTTATCGGCGACGCGGACAGAAAAAAAGGTGATCACGGCGGCGATCAGATCGAGGCTGGAGTGCAGCGCTTCGGAAAGAACGCCCAAGCTGCCTGTGCGGAGCGTTAGAAAAATCTTCAGCGCGACGAGAACCACGGCGCTGGCGACAGACGCAAGGGCCGCCATTTTTTTCTGGCGGACAGCTTCCACAGGCACATTCATGTGAGAAGGCAATTATATATTGACGACGGGCAAATCGCCGCTTCGCCGGGCGCGGGAAGCCCGGTATAGTTGAGGATTCGAATTTTGGGGGAATTTCTGCCGGTGAATTCGGGAAAAGAAACCGCCAAGCGCGCTCCGTGGTGGAAACGGCACATCATTCTGCTGGCGATTGTGGCCGCGATCGCGTTGTTGCTGATTGATGCGTTCATCATCGAGCCGGACAACGTCCAGGTGAACCACTACGTGGTGCATGGGAACGTGCAGAGTCCGTTGAAGATCGCGGATTTGAGCGATCTGCACACGCGGGGAATGGGGCGGCCGGAGCGGAAGGTTCTGGATGTTCTCGCGCGAGAAAAACCGGATGTGATTCTCATCACCGGGGATACGATCGCGGACCCTTATGGGACTTATCAGGAGTGTATGACGGTATACAAGCGCCTGTCGGAGTTGAATCCGCCGATGGGAGTCTGGTTCGTGCATGGGAACTGGGAAAATTTGGAACCGGTGAGACATGAACGGCAGTTTTATCACGACGCGGGAATCAATTTGCTCGTGAACCAGAACCACGAATTGCGGCCGGACGTTTGGCTTGTAGGCTTGGACGACGCGGTTAGCGGCAGGCCGAATTTGGCGGAGGCGATGAGAGGCGTTCCCGCGAATGCGTATACGATTGCGATGTTCCATGCGCCGATTTTCTTTGTAGCAACAGCGGGGAAAGTTAATTTGGTTTTCGCGGGACACACGCATGGCGGGCAGGTCCGAATTCCATTCGTAAAACCGTTTTGGCTTCCGTTCGGAAGCGGGCCTTTTCTGGAAGGATGGTACGAAGAGAAGAATTCGCGCATGTATGTGAACCGCGGAGTGGGAATGTCGGATATTCCGGTGCGGTTTTTGTGCCGGCCGGAAGTGGCGTTTGTCAACCTGGAACCTTAGCTGTCACCTTTCCCCTTAATTAGAGTTTTAACTACCTATTTACTTGTCATAGAATTGGCGCACTTTGTGGAGGCTTCGATGCGATTGCGACAAGTGCATGTGATGTGTGTGTTCGTTTTCCTGGCGTTCGCGTGTCCTGGAATTTGTGCGGCGCAAGCAACATCGGCGCAGGACGCGACAGCTGTTTGGAACGCGGTGAATCAGTCGCCGTTTGACGGCACGAAAACGGCGCACGTTGAGAATTTGACGCTGGCGCGAGACCGCATTCACATCACGCTGATTGACGGGACAATTCAATTCACCGCGCCGGCTGCGGGAGTGGTATTCGGAGCGGCGTTCAAGGGGCGTGGACGAATTGAGGTGGCTCCGCCGAATGACGCTGAGGCGCATCAACTGGAGCTCCTCACGAAGCAGAAGACGCTGAACATGGAGTTCAGCGAAGCAACATTCAGCTTTACGGATGGTACGTTCGACGAAGTTGGCAAACAAGTGAAATGGACGACTGCGCCCGATAACTCGCTTGCCCAGTTGTACCAAGAGCGGCAACGCACGCGCGAGGACGCAGCCGCGCAGATCGTACCGCGTATTTTCGAGGGAGTGCTTTCAAGCGATCATGCCAAGACGGCTTACTTTGCCGCAGATATGAAAACGAGCAATTTTGGATGGGTGCTGGCCAAAGACGATGCATTGAGCCTGGAAGAAATCAGCGTAGGGCGGTATTTGTCCTGGGGTGCGCCGTTCTTGAGTTTCGATACATGGATGGCATTTCCCGCAGGGAGCGCGAGCGGGATCCAGGTGGACCAGAATCCGACAGCAAAAGACGTCTTTATGGTCCACCGCTACGACATCGATGCCACCGTCACCGGCGGCGCAGACTTCAGCGCAACGACAAAAGTTGATTTGAAATTCCAGGCAGAAGGCGACCGCGTCGCGCTTTTTGACCTCATCCCCAATTTGCGAGTATCTGCGGTGAAGGACGAACATGGCGCAGCGCTGGTTTTTTTTCAGCCGGCGGACCCTAAGGATCGTCCGCAGTCATATGGAGAATACGTTGCGGTCGTGCTTCCACAGCCCAGCGCGCAAGGCCAAGAGTCTACGTTTACTTTCGAATACGGCGGAAAGCGCATGATAAGAAAGGTGGGCACTGGAGATTATTTCTGCCCGAGCTATGGATGGTACCCCGGCACGACGGATGAATTCGCCACGCGCGCAGATTTTGAAATGACTTTTCACACTCCGAAAAGATACGTGCTGGTGGCTACAGGTGAGAAAGCCGGCGAAAGCACGGATGGGAATTGGTTGGTCACAAAATGGAAGAGCCCGGCGCCGCAGGCGGTGGCGGGATTCGCCTTCGGCGACTATAAAATTTCGGATACAAAAGTGGGGGACACGGCAGTCGAAGTTTATGGCAACCGAAACGCTAGCGACAGGATGAGCGCCGTCAACGAGATTGTTAATCCAAACCTTCCAGGACAGACAGGACTAGGAATGCCGCCAATGGGCAGTTTGGATCCGGCGGCGATGCTGAAAACCACAACCGTGGAAATCGGAAACAATCTGCGCGTTTTCGAAAATTACTTTGGACCGTTCCCATTTCCAAGACTCGCGGTGACAAACATTCCATACGACTACGGACAGGGATGGCCGATGTTGCTGTACCTCGATGAAATTTCGTTCATGGATGAGACACAACGCCACACCTTGGGCATCACAGACCAGATTCGCATCAGTGATTTCTTCCGCGCGCACGAAGTATCGCACCAATGGTGGGGGCATGAAGTCGGCTGGAAGACATACCACGATCAGTGGCTTTCGGAGGGATTTGCCCAGTTTTCCGGAAACTTGTACGTGGAATTCCGAGACGGAGAGAAGAAATTCCTGGACCGATTACACAAGGACCGAGACGATATCTTTGCGCACAATAACTTCGGCCATCGCTACAACGATCTCGGTTCCGTGTGGATGGGACTGCGGCTTGACTCGTCGCAAGCGCCGTTTGGATATCAGACGATCGTCTATGATAAGGGCGGCTACGCGCTGGAAATGTTGCGGGCCATGCTGCAGAACCCGCATATCAAAGATGCGGACGACGGGTTCAAGGCGATGATGCAGGACTTTACGAAGAGCTTCAGCGGCAAAGCGGCTTCGACGGAAGATTTTAAGGCGGTGGTCGAGCGGCACATGCTGCCGGCGATGGATGTGGACAACAACCACAAGATGGACTGGTTCTTCAATGAGTACGTGTACGGAACGGGCATCGCGGAATACCACCTGGACTATTCTCTGGAAACTCAGCCGGACAACAAGTGGCTGGTGAGCGGCAGAGTCACACAATCCGGAGTGCCGGATGGCTGGAAAGACATTCTGCCGATCTACATCCACGCGCAGGGCAAAGACATCCACGTAGGGTGGATCAAAGCTGCGGGGCAAACGACGCCATTCAAGTTCCTGCTGCCGCTGAAGCCGGACAAAATAACGCTGAACGACAATTCGGAAATTCTGGCTGAAATTAAGTAGCGCAGCGGTTCAAGCGTTACGGCAAAGCGGGAATCGGAAGCAGCGGCAGGCGGCGGGGCTCGCCGTGATAGCCGCGAACTTCGACGTCTTCGAAGAGCAACGAGGGCGCAACGATGGAGCTGGGAATGCCGTCGGTGACCGAGCCGAACGTGTCGAGCGCGGTGCCCGCAAAGCCCTGCGCGCCGGCCTGCATAAAATTGTAAACAGAGAAATCGCTGCCGATTCCGGCGATGGTGCGAAACGCGCGAATATTCAGGCCGTTGATGTGAGCGCCGCGAACTAGTTCTTCGTGTCCATCATCGACAGACACACGATAAACAAGCAGAGGCAGGCGCCCGCCGCTGCTCAGACCTTGCGCGATTCCTGAAAGGATGTCCGAGAAATCCTGCTGGGACTGAGAAGCGAGTGCGGGATTGTCCATGCGCTTGATTTCGAGACACCATTTCTGGCCGTCAGCGCGGCAGAGATCGAGAAACTTCTTGCGGAGATCCGAAGGGGCGACGGTGTTTGTCGCCTGGAAAAACAAATTGCTGGAAACAGGAGTGGGAAGGGAAAGAATCGGCAGGGCCGAGCGGCCGTGGCCGTTGGACAGCATAAAATCCGGGCCGGGGCGACGCGACATCAGGAGATTTTTCAGGATGCCATTTTCAACGACAGAAACGCGCTCGGCGCGCACGCCTTCATCGTCAATCGCGTAACCGCCTAGGAGCGGCTGACCCTGAAAATCTTTCGCGCCCGGGTCATCGATCAGCGAAACATCGAGCGGTAAAACGCGCTGATTGATGCGGCCAGTCCATTCGCTTGAACCGCCTTCCTGCTGAATCATTTGATCATAGGCGGGGACGCTCGAAAGCGGCGGACGCGCGCCAGAGAGCGAAGGTTCAAGAGCCTGCGCCAAAAGTGAGGATGCTGCGGGAGCGTCGAAAAGAACTGGCCCCTCGTAATCTTCCATGTTCGGAGCGGTGCGCAACGCCTCGAGTTGCTGCGCGGCCTGAACGAGGCTCTTGCTGACGTCGGCAGGATGCGGCAAACCGCTGGGAGTGGCCGAGTAATCCGCATAGAAATTGTGAAGAGGCATGCCGTCGGTGGCCTGGGTGTCAAGGCTGGCTTCGATGCCTGCATTGCTATGGGAAATGCGGAGCTTTGTGCCTTCGCTGTTCAGGAAGTAGTAGGTGGTATAGACGATGTAGTAGTGCACACGCGTGCCGTAGAGGTCCGGAAACCCACGCAGGACTTTTGACGCTTCGCGGGCTTCATCTTCCCAGTTGCGGGAAGTCCAATCTGCAGGCACGAGCGGTTCGACGTCAACGAGCGCGGGCTCCGGGGAGAAGTCAGGGATTTCGGGCGGGCGAGAGAGACTGTTCAGAAACGCCTGCTTGTTTGCGTAATCGACGAGAGCTCCTTTGTATGCGAAGTCGGTAGCCTGCCAAAGATCCTGGCGCAAGGAGTTGTAATCACGGTCAATTCCCACTTCTCCGGCGTTGCTGGAGGAGCCTTGAAAGCCATTCTGGCTGACGAAATCCGAGCTATCGAGCTTGTTGTCGCCGACGCGAACGTCAACCAACATGACTCGGTCGCGCGTGTGAGTGCTGGAAAAAAGTGTGCCGAAGGATGCGGTGACGGCGCGAACGTCGATGTCGCAGATGCGGTATTGAATGTAGTAGGGCTTCTGCTGGCTATCGAGCTGGAGACGGGCGATGGAACGGTTCATCTCGTCCTGCATGGCTTGCAAAGTGTGATCGTTGTCGTCCTGGGCTGACGCGGGGAGAGCAAAGGCGCATACGGCGGCGAGGGTTATGAGGACAGAACCAAGACGATTGATGAAACGAGAATTCACTGTTTTGTCCTCGATTGGGGATCATGCGCGGGAGGCGGGAGAATTGGCGGCGTGTCGGTGGAAGTTTCTTTTTTCGAGACTTCCATTTCGGAGATGAGAATCTCCGGCGCAACCGCGGACACAGGAACGGAACCGGATTCGGCGCCGCAGTAACCGTTGAAAACTTCCGGCGTATCGCCCGTTGCGATGATTTTTGTGATGGAAATCAGCGGGGTGCCGACGATGTTGACTCCACGCACGATCTCGTCGGGGCGGCCGTCGGGATAGACTTTGTAAACGATCAACGGCTGCACCTGGAAGGCCTGCGGTTGAGCGCGGCCAGTGAAAGTGAAGCCGCCGGCGATGTCGTCAATCAGGAGACCGAATGGTTTGTTCTGCTTGCGAATCTCGTCGATGAAGAGCTTGCGGAGAGCTGCGTTGCTCATGGTCTTGTTGCTCTGGACGATGGTATTGCCCATGCGGGCGATCGGCTGGAAGCCAAGCTGACGGCGGCCGTGACTGTTGGAATGCGGGAAATCCACGAGCGGCGAACGGCCCATCAGGAAATTTTTCAAGATGCCATGATCGACCAGCGTGACATTTTGCGAAGGGATTCCTTCGTCATCGAACGGATAGTAGCCAAGCAGGACCTGGCCGTTAACGTCGTGCGTGGTGGGATCGTCGCGTACGGTAATGAAGTCCGGCAGGATCTGCTGATTGATTTTGCTGGTGAAGGTTTGGCCCTCGCTGACATCTTTTTGGCGAAAACCCTCCAAACGGTGGCCCAAGACTTCATGGAAGAAGACGGCGGCGGCGCGCCCGGTGAGTAAAGTTGGGCCAGCGAAAGGCTCGACAAGAGGCGCTTTCTCTAACGCGACGATTTGCGCGGTGAGGATGCGGACCTGATCCATGACCGTTTCGTCTGAAGGAGCTTTTGCGGGATCGACCCAGTCGAAATTGGCGTAGCGCTGCAAATCCATGCCGTCGGGAGCTTTGCCCTGCACGAAAAGCTCAAGGCGATAGCGGATCTGGCCGAAGACGATGCGCGAACCGTCGCTATTGACCAGATATTGGTTGGCTGAGCTTGCCGTAAATGTCGCGATGGAATTGATCACGGATGGAGACGCACTGAACGCGGCGGTGTATTTGCGAATCCGCTCTTCCCAGGGCGTGCGGTCAAGTTGGAAATCGACAGGGCGGCTGATCGAGACATGCGGCTCTTCGTGAGAAAAATCCGGCGCGGCCTGCTCGGCAGAACGGGACTGGACTTCGTTGCTGGTTTGCACGCCGATGTATGCCTGCACGGCAGCGCGATACTGACGATCCGTTTCGCGCCAGATTTCGCGGTGCAGAAGCGCGATGTCGTCGTCGAGAGTGACTTCCGTGCCGGGGCTGGACCACGCTGGCTCGCGGCCTTCGATTTTGTGGGTGCTGTCCAACTGATAGCTGCCGACTCGCGTCTGCACTTCGAGCACGCGGTCGCGAGTTTCTGCAGATGTTAGCAGCGCGCCATTTGAGCCGGAGACCTCGGCGGCATGCAGGTCTGTGGTCGTATAGCTGATGAAGTAGCCGGGAGGATCAGCCTTGCCGTAGGCGTCGACGGAGCGCTGCAACTCTTCCTGCATGGCCTGAAGCAGAGGGGGAAGAGAGGCGCTGGAAGACTGACGGGTGAGCCGGCCAGTACCGGCAAAAGATACGCTCGCCGCTGCGATGACAGCGGCAGCGCCCCAGACTCGATATGTGGTACGGAAAAGCTTCATGCGCAAAGTAAAGTCCTACAGTTTAAGACAGGTGCGTCTAAATCCCAAGCGCGACCAAACAGCGTTCCTGAAGCGAGGACATGAAGCAAAGACGTTAGATGCGCGCTGCCGATGTGATGAGTACACCGGCAGCGATTATTTTTCGACCTTTAGCGCTGAGGAGGCTGGTTTGGCGCTGGACTCGGCGTTTTGGCAAACAAGGACGGATCCAGCGTCGGATTGATGTGGATTTCCTGCACGGTCGAGTCAGAGTATTTCGAGCCATCGCGATAGATCACGGACTGAAACGGAAACTGGCGGCCTTCGACGGCGCGAAAATCACTCCATCGCTGATCGCTCTGCACAGGGCCCTGCATTCCGCCAGAGGTGTACTTGGCTTCCACCAAAAGGTGCGTGGCTGAGTCGAAATAGAGTTTCACTGCGCCGAAAGAAGCGACCCAATTCACTACGTCGGCCGGTTTGCCGTCGGCAGTATTTTCCTGGCCGATGTATTGAGCTTTAGCGGCGCCTGCCATCGCTTGCTGATAAAGTCCCCAGCCGCCGAAGAGGTCAAGGCCACGCTGAAATTCCCCAATGGCTTCAGCGGGGGCGTCTCGCGTTCCCTGCGGGGTTTGCATCCATGCGGATTTGCCGTCGGAAACTTGGGACATCTGCCCCATGGGCAGCGCGATTTCGGCGTGAACTTTGTCGGGATAGGCGATCTGCCATTTGACTGATATGGCCAAGGCGCCTTGCGGTGCGTAGATGTTTCCTTTCTCGGAGAATTCGAGGGTTGAAATCGAACGGAGCGAATCGCCGCCTGCGGCTTGTGCTGCGGCCATCAGAACTTGCTGGCCGTGCTGGAGGGATTCAGGAGTAGCGGCGGGCGCTTCGGAAGCTGCCTGACGCAGATTCGCGCTGAGGAGGTCGAGCTGGTTGAACGGGATCTCCTGCCACTGGGCATCGGGGAAGTCCGCTTTCACCGCCGGAAGGAACTGGCTGGCGTTGCCGACGAGAACGACATCGAGGTTCTGTGAATTGAAATATTGCTGAGTCATCTGCTTTACAGCGGATTCATCCACGCTGAGGATTTTCTGCTGGTACGTGTCGTTGTAATCCGGATCGAGCCCGTATTCCGCAACCGCCAAAATTCTGCCCGCTACTTGGGAGGCTGTTTCCGACTGAATGGGATAAACACCGGAGAGGTAGTCCTGAGCGAATTTCACTTCTTCAGGCTTCACATCGCCGGACGACATTTGGTAAATCAACTGGACAACGAGTTTGGTGGCTTCGGCTGTCGCCTCTGTGCGGGTAAACGTGTCCGCGACAAATTCTCCGGCGAAGCGCTCGGCGTCGAAAGAAGAACTTGCCCCGTAGGTCAGGCCCTTCTTGACGCGGACCTCAGTGTTCAAACGGCTATTGAAGCCGCCGCCAAAAATCCGGTTGGTGACGAGCAGGGGAATGTAATCCGGATTATTGCGGCGAATGCCCAGGTTGCCGACGCGGATCTGCGTCTGAACAGCATCAGGCTTATCAATTACAACGAAGCGCAAACCCTGCGTTTGCGGCGGCGCAGCGGGCTCTTCTGAGTGCAGTTCTTTCTTCGACCACGAGCCAAAGTACTTTTCTGCAACCGCGAAGGCGCGCTCGGGGGTGACGTCACCAGCAAAGGCAAGCAGGGTTTCGTTCGGAGCGTAGTTGGAATCATGAAACTTGACGAGGTCGTCGCGCGTGATTTTACCGACTGTTTCAGGCGTTCCAACCGATGGCAACCCGTACGGCGACTCGCCAAACACGATGCGGTCGAAAACAGCGGAGGCCAGATACGAAGTGTCACTATATTCGACGCGCAAACCGGAAAGCGCTCGCTGCTTCTGACGGTCGAGTTCCTCTTGAGAGAAAACAGGATGGAGAACAGCGTCGGAGAGAAGAGTCATTCCCAAGTCGAGATCGCGTGAAACAACGGTAAGGCCGGCATCGGTGTCGTCGTCGGATGCCGAAGCGCCAATGTGGCCGCCTACAAAATCGATCGCTTGGGCGAATTGCTGCGCGGAACGTGTGTCGGTGCCCTGCGTGAGCATTCCGGCGGTCATGGAGGCGAGGCCGGTCAGGCCCTGAGGATCACGAAGTGTGCCCGCGGACATCAAGACAAGGCGCACGGCGACGGAGGGCTGGCGGTGATCGGCGACGACGAAGACGCGCATTCCGTTTGGCAGAGTGCGCGTTTCGGTTTTAGGAAAATGGAATGGTCGCGGCGGCTGTGCGGGAGGCATTTGCGAAGCGAGTTTCACCCCGGCAGGAACAATTCCCGTTCCCCGCGCGTTCTTGTCGGTTGAAGTTTGGGTGGATTGCTGCGCGGCTTGGTCCGATTGAGTTTGAGATTGTGCGACGGCCGGCGCAAGGAAGAACAAAGCAGCTAGCACGAGCGTTGAAAGCTTGCCAGTTCGGCTGGCGATGATGCGACGAAAATATGAGGCGGCACCGGTCATTTTGAACTCCCACTGCCAGATTGGGGTTGCGCTTGCGGCAAGTAAAAGAGAACAGTTTCGTGCTGCTTAACGAAGTATTCATCGGCGGCATGTTGGATTGCGGCCGCGGTTACGGCTTCGTACTGCAGAAGGCTCGTGTTGACGAGTTCAGGATTTTTACCGATGACTGCAGCTTCGCCGAGCGCACTGGCCTTTTCCTGGTCTGTCTCTCGTCCGAGAATGGCGTCCGAGATCTCCTGATTCTTGGCCTTTTCCAGTTCTTGCTGTGAGACAGGCTGCGATTTGATGCCAGCGAGAACGGAATCAAGCGCCTTCTCGCCGTCCTCAGCTGTCTTGCCCTGGTTCATTACAGAAATCACCCAGAAGAGGTTCGGATCTTCGGTGAAGTTTCCGAAGCCGCCGGCCTGTACCGCAATCTGCTCTTTGTAGACGAGCGTTTGATACAACAAACTGCTTTCCCCGCCCGCCAGAATGTTAGACGCCAGGTCCAAAGAATAAGAATCCGGAGAGAAGCGCGCAGGCATTTTGTACCCTTCGATCACAGCGGGAAGCGGCACGCCGGGATAGGATTTTGTTACTGTGCGCTCGGCGGTTTGCGGCGGTTCCTGCTCAGTGACGCGGGGAATCGGGTGGGGGGAGCGCGGAATCCCGTCGAAGTACTTCTGCGCCCAGACGATGGCTTGCGTGGGATCAATGTCACCGACAATCACAATAGTGGCGTTGTTTGGCCGGTAGTACATGTCATGAAATGTGCGAACCTCGTCGACGGTGGCTTTGTCGAGGTCGGCCATGCTACCGATGGTGGTGTGATGATACGGATGAACAGTGAATGCGGCGGCGTAGAGATCTTCCTGAGCGCGGCCATACGGCGAGTTGTCCACGCTGACGCGGCGCTCCTCTTTTACGACCTCGCGCTCTGAAGTGAAATTCGCATTGGTGACGTTGAGACTGCCCATGCGGTCGGCTTCGAGCCACAGGACGCGGTCCAGATAATTGCTCGGAAAAGTCTGCCAAAAGACGGTCACATCGTCGTTGGTATAGGCGTTATCGAAGCCGCCCATGGCTTCGATGATACGCGAATGCTCGTCGGAACCGACGTGCGCCGAACCTTTGAACATCAGATGCTCGAAAAGATGCGCGAAGCCAGTATGGCCGGGCTTCTCGTCCTTTGAGCCCACGTGGTACCAGACTTGAAGATTGACGACGGGAACGTGGTGATCTTCCGCCATCACGATATGCAAACCGTTTGCAAGCGTGCGGGTTTGAATCACGAGGCGAGGCGGACGGACGGCGGATTCTGTAATCTGGCGCTGGCGCGCCGGCGGTACAGGTTTTTTCTGTGCGAATGCCGGAGACGCAAGAATGAGTGCAGCGGCTCCCGTAGCAACCACGTTCACTGGCCAGATCGATTTCATTTTGAGCTTCCCTCCGCGGGCGGGGCCCACGCGTCAAACATCCTCAATGGCCAACCATCGTAAGAGGCCGCGAATTCGATGTCAAATCGCTAGATGGCGATGCACAGGCTATTGCACATAAGACAAATATCGGGAGATTGAAAATCACGGCGCGTTTGGAAGAGAGATAATTGGGAATACCCTCAGACGGAAATAGGAGCAAATCATGCGCGGAATTGTCGGCTTGCTGATGGCAGTGATTATCCTGGCATTCGGCTACTGGTTGTATAAGTCGCAGCTCACAAAGACCGAGGCTTCAGAACGCGTTGTCTCGGCGATCGGTGTGAAGACCGATCTGCTCTCATTTGCGAATGCGGAGCGGATTTATCAGGCTACTCACGGCACATACGCTACGGTAGATGAGCTCTATGCAAGCGGGACGTTAACGAAGCAAAGGCCGCCGCGTGATGGCTACACGTATTCATGGGGAAGCTCTTCCGAAGGGTTCAGCATCATCGCGCGCTGCCAGCTTCATTCAAAAGTTCCCTGCCCGAGTTATTCGATCGACCAAAACATGCAGATCGAGCAATTGCCCTAGCTCTTCCGGGAACATCCACAGGACTTTCCGCGTATCTACTCTTGCAATTTGGAAGCTGAGGAGCGATGCACGCGCGGCAGGCGCGCGGCGAGAGGAGATAGATTAATGTCTGACAACGTGGTGGGTCTTGCAGCAGTGGTTTTGGCGCTTGGATTTCCATTTGCAGCGGTGTGGGCCTGGGCATGGCAACGCGACCGAAAAATGCAGGGAGAAGTGCGGTTGGCCGCGTTAGCGCGCGGAATGAATGTTTCGCTGGAACCGGAACTGGGACAACCGGCGGTGTCGCGCAGAGCCGGGATTCTGCTCGTGGCTGGGTCGCTGGGTTACGTCTTAATGATGGGCCTGCTGACGCGATGGGAGCCGGATGCTACGGAAGCTTTGGTGCTGGGTATTGTACCGTTCGCGATTGGCGTCGGCTTTTTTATTGATGCGTATCTCATCCGGCGCGATCTGGCGCGGCGTGCAAGCTGATATAGGCGGCGCAGGCCCGGGCCAGAGAATCGGCCACTAGGGCTGCGGTTTCTGCATGGGCACTCTGTTGCCGCAGTAGCCGCAGTTCACCCAACCTGGCTCGAGGCTCCTGCCGCATTGAGGGCAACTCGGCTTCAAGCTCGTGCCACAGTGCGGGCAGAAGGCAAACTTGGACACGACCACAGTGTGGCAGCCTGGACATTCGGCAGGCAGCGGGTCGCGCAAGATGAAGTAAAGAATCACTCCGATCAAGTTCGGGATAAAGATCGCGAGGAGCGTCCACAGCACATATCGCATGCCGCGCCGCTTCGCATCACCGTAGACGTATCCCCAAAACAAGATCAGAGGCGCCGGGATCAGCGGGATAAGAAAATTGAAGGCGAGCTGCCCGGCGAGAGGCCAACTTCCAATGTCTCCCGGCTCTTTGTTGAGAGGAATTAGAAAGTGAATGAGAATGACAAAACCGACGTAGCAAACGACCGCAATGATCTTGGCAGTGCGCGGAATTACACGGAGTTCCTTGCGGAAGCTCATGCCAATCTCCTTTCGCGGCTGCGGCGTGTGGCGAGCAGAATGGCCGCTGCGGCGCCTGCCAGCCAGCAAAACGCTGTGAAGATCACAAAGTTTTTCCAGCCTTGCTCAAATCCAAAACCGAGCAAACTTTCCCATCCGTGAGCAAAAAGCTGAGCGAGCGGCCAGCTGATAGCCACGAATGCCCAGGAGAACACGAGCATCAAAACCATCATCCTGCGCTCGGTTCGGCGGCTTGATTCCTCTGCAAAGCGCGTCTGGGCCAGCAGAATGGTTCGCGAGACAAGCGCCGTGGGCGCCTGCGGCGTGGGAATGCGCCGTAAACTCGAGCCAACCTGTTGCCAACGATTCAGGTTTGCAGCGCAATCGGGACAAATGCCGACGTGCGCAGTCACTCGCTGTTCGTCGGAGGCATCGAGAACTCCGGCAGCAGCCAATGATAAAAGTTCGCGAAGCTCGTCGTGTTCGTTGATGGATTTCCCGCTACTCATTTTGCCGTTCATTACCACTCCGTTCGAGGGAAACGCGCGTCGAGCGTTCCCCGCAGATTTTCAAGTCCGCGCCGCAAACGGCTTTTGACCGTCGACAGAGGAGCACCCAGCACCTCAGCGATCTCTTCGAGTTTCATTTCCTCTTCAAATCGCAGCGCCAGCACTTCGCGATACAAGACGGGCAATTCATCCATCGCGGCGGCAACAAAGCTGGCGCGTTCGTGCGCGATCATAGTGTCGACCGGCGGGGGATCCGAAGCCCGGAGGGCGGCTGGCGTGTGGCTACCTTCATCTTCGTCGTGTTCGTCGAGACTCTGGAGATGCGCGTGACGCAGGTGGTCGATGGCCAGATTGCGAGCCAACGTGAAAAGCCAGGCATCGAAATTCCGCTGCGGATCAAAGCGCCGGATCTGCGAGGCGACGCGCAGCCACGTTTGCTGAAAGAGGTCTTCCGCCTCGGCTTGCTGGCGCACCAAGCGGAGCAAATAACGGTATAGGCGGTGCTGATAGCGCTGCACCAAAGCGGCAAGCGCCTCGAGGTCCCCTCGTCGAAGCCGGGCCACATCGGCGTCGAGACCCACAGCCACCTCCATCGCGCTGGCAAACTCGCATATCATACTGTTCTGTATACGAACGAGCGGGCGAAAAAGACGCATAAGGCGATATTCCATCACTCAGACCCAGATTGCTGCTACGGCTGAACCACGGCTCGAAATCTCACCCAATCCTGCATTTGTTGACGAGCTGGTGAGCGTGAGGCTGCGGGGTGTTCGGGCAGGCGCGAAAGTTACGTTGCGAGCGTCGGCGCGCGATGATGCCGGACGGACGTGGGAATCGTGCGGCGTGTATGTCGCAAGCGGCGATGGACTGATCGATTCTGGGGTGCACGAATCTGTGGGCGGGAGCTATCGAGGCGTGGACGCGGCGGGATTGTTTTGGTCGATGAACCCCGCAGGCGCGGCGCAGGCCGAGCGGGCGACGTTTTCCAAGAATAGCGTTGAACCGGACCGCGTGACCATCACAGCAGAAGCAGACGGTGGGCGAATTGCGGCGGCGATGCTCGAACGCCGCTGGATGGCTCCCGGTACGGAAACGAGCGAATTGCAAGCTGGCGGCAGCGTTGGCTGGCTGTTTATTCCGCCGGGCGGCAGACGACGGCCCGTAATCATTGTGCTGGGCGGTTCGGGCGGCGGATACGATCTGGATAAGGCGGCGCTGCTGTCGCGGCATGGCTTCGCGACACTGGCGCTTGCATATTTCGGCGTTCCTCCGTTGCCGAAATGGCTGCACGGCGTGCCGCTCGAATATTTTGCGGGAGCAATGGAATGGCTCGGCACTCAGCAAGAGGTGGACGCGAGCCGTATCGGCTTGCTGGGCGTCTCGCGCGGAGCGGAACTGGCGTTGCTTCTCAGTTCGCGATTCTTGCAAGTTCGCGCGGTCGTGGCGTATGCGCCGAGCGCAGTTGCGTGGAGTTCGGGCGGACGCGACAAATCGACAAGCCAGGACATACCGTGCTGGACTTCGCATGGCGAGGCGATTCCGTTCGCGCCACTGCCGTTGCGAGGATTCATTGCGCGTTCTGCGATTCCGGTGGGGCTGCTTCGACGGCCCGTCAGGTTTCGCAAGCTTTTCCAAAGGGCGCTGCAAAATCAGGAAATGGTAGCGAAAGCGGCGATTCCCGTTGAGCAAACACGCGGGCCGATTTTGCTGATCTCCGGAGGCGATGACCAGGTGTGGCCAGCGGCGCGAATGTCGGAGATGATTGTCGATCGTTTACGGTCGCGCGGGTTCGCCCATGCCGTGGAGCACAAGAATTATCCGATGGCCGGGCACGCGCTGCGTTACCCTTCGATGCCAACCACAGCGAGAGTGTCGCGGTCGGGTGGCGTGCGATTTCCGATTCTGCTTGGCGGTACGGCAGAAGCAGACGCGCAGGCTCAAGCGGATGCGTGGCGCTCTACGATAGATTTTTTCGCGAAGAATCTGTGAGAAAGCGGCACACGTGGGCCATGTGCTAGAATTGGGTACCGGTGAAAGAAATTCTCAAGGAACTTCTGGAATTGCAGGAAGTGGACACGCGGCTGAATGCCGTTCGCGCGCGGCTGGCCACGTTTCCAAAGCGGCTGGCCGAGTTGCAAGCGCGCGTGGAAGCGAGCCGCACGGCGCTCAATCAAAGCAAAGAGTCCCATTCAACTACCCTGAAAGACCGCAAGCGATACGAGCTGGACGTGGAACAGTGGAAAGAAAAGGTCCGAAAATACAAGGACCAGGCGTTCCAGGTAAAAACCAATGAGGCTTACAAGGCGCTGCAGCACGAAGTGGAAATGGCGGAAGCGGAGATCGCGAAAGCGGAAGACCGGCTGCTTGAGCAGATGGTTTCGGGAGAACAGTACGACCGGCAGGTGAAGGCGGCGGAAAAGACCTTCAAGCAGGTCGAAGAGCAAATCGGCGCGGAACGCGCGGAAGTCGAAGCGGGAAAGAGTGTTGCTCAGAAAGAACTTGCCGAACTGGAAGCGGAGCGCACGACGGTGGTGAAGTTGATCCCCGAGGATTTGCTCGACCACTATCAGCGCATCGCGAAGAAGCACGGCGGAATTGCAGTGGCGGAAGTTCGCGGCGAAGCGTGTTCGGCGTGCGGCGCGCGAATCCGGCCTCACGTGTTTCAGATTTTGCGCCGCGAAGATACCACGGACCTCTATCATTGCGAGTTGTGCACGCGCATTCTCTATTACGTGGAGCCGCCTGCGACTCAGGCGGCGCAAGCTTCGGCAGCACAGAACGGCGAAGGCTGAGCATTTTGCAGTACTGCCCGTATCGTTGCATCGCCCTATCGGGCGCTATTTGATTACGTTTGACCTTCGATGACTCCTACACACAAGACACCGCCGCCCTCGAGCGCGCGCCTATTTGATGAAACCCATGCTGCGCCGCCACCCGGAGTACACGTTGCGAATATTGATGGTGCTTCGAGAGGCAATCCGGGACCGGCGGCTTATGCGGTGATTCTCCGGGGGCCGGACGGAGCGAAAATCGCAGGAATCGCGAAACGCATCGGGCGCAAGACGAACAATGTTGCTGAATACTACGCGCTGCTTGCAGCGCTCGACTATGCGGCGGCGAACTCGATTCGCGCGCTGCGTGTGCGCAGCGACTCGGAATTGCTCGTGCGGCAAATGCAGGGACGCTACAAAGTGAAGAACGAGGAGTTGAAGCCGCTGCATGAGCGCGCGCAGAAGTTGACGCGAGGGCTGGAGTACTTTGTCATCGAGCATGTCCCTCGCGAACAGAACAGCGATGCGGATGCGCTCGCGAACGTCGCGCTCGATGGAGGCGATATCAGCGAGAGCAAAACGGTGCGCACTACATTAAGAGCGGAAAGCAGTGAAAGATCGCCGCTGCGAATCCGTGCGCGTTATCGTGGCGGCGTGTTTGTGCCCGCGAGCGCTGTGGAAGTTCCGGAAGACACAGATTTGGAGTTAGAAATCCGCGTGACCAAGAAATCCTGACTGTATCGATTTACTTTCTCATTTCAAATAATATGCGCGATAGAGAGTGTCGCGTTGAGCCGGAATGTAGCCTGCATCAGAGATGACGCGGCGAAGCTCCGCTTCGTTGGTGCGATTGCGCACGCCAGCGGCATAGACCACGTTTTCTTCGATGAGGATGCTGCCGACATCATCGGCGCCGAATTGCAAACCAACCTGGCAGACTTTAATGCCGGGCGTGAGCCAGCTGGATTGAATGTGGTCGATGTTGTCGAAGTATAGGCGGCTGATCGCGAGAGTTTTCAGATACTCGACGGCAGTTGCTTCAGGGATTTTCTTGCCCAGCGGAGTGTTATCCGGCGCAAACATCCAGGGAATGAAGGCGGTAAATCCGCCGGTGTCTTGCTGAATGCGGCGAAGGCGCTCGAAGTGATTGACGCGATGGCGATACTCCTCGCCGCATCCGAACATCATTGTGGCCGTGGTGCGCATGCCCAGGGAATGCGCGGTGCGATGCACATTTTCCCATTCGTCAGCGGTGCATTTTAGGCGCGAGATGCGCTGGCGAACCTCGTCGTCGAGGATTTCGGCGCCGCCTCCAGGAATGGAGGCGAGTCCTGCGTCTGCAAGCCGCGCAATCGTGTCGCGGATGGAAAGCCCGGAAACTTCAGAGATACAGATGATCTCGGGTGCGGAAAAACAGTGCAAGTGCACTTGCGGGTAGCGCTCCCGAATGGAGGACAGTAAATTTTCGTAGTAGTCGATCTTCAGATCGGGATGCAAGCCGCCTTGCAACAAAACACCCGTTCCGCCGAGTTCGAGCATCTCTTCGATTTTCTTGTAAATTTCCTCGAAGGATAGAACGTAGCCTTCCTTGTGACCGGGTGGGCGGTAGAAGGCGCAGAACGAACAATACTCGGTGCAGAAATTCGTGTAATTGATGTTGCGGTCGATCTGGTACGTTGCGACGCGCGGGTCGTTTTTCTTGCGGCGAACGTCGTTCGCGGCCATGCCGATGCCGACAAGGTCGTCGGAGTTGAAGAGATCGAGCGCTTCTTGTTGGGTGATACCCATTTCGCTGCTCTATTTTACCTTCGTGCCTTCGTATGAAAAAACGGGATCGCCTTGCCGGACAATCCCTTCGCGCAATACGGAGCCGTAGACGCCGAAGCAATTTCCGTGACTTCTGGCGACCAGTTTTCCCACTTCCGGCGAGGCCTGAGCCGTCTTCGGATCTAGAGTAATGATAGCGCAGCGCATATTGTTCTGCACCACTGTGAACGTGAACTTCTCCCCGATACGCAGGCTCGCGCCGGTGAGATCGTCCTCGTAGTAAGGCTTGGCGTTGTCCCAATCGATGTAGAAATTCGCGCGGAAGCGCGTATGTTCCAGCGGGATTCCAGCTTCCTCGCTCAGCGATTTGACGGTTGCAAGGCCCAGTAAGGAAACGGGGCATGCGTCCTGCATGGCGCGTTCTGAAAAACGCAGCTCGAGTTGGCGGCCGAACCGTTTTTCGAAGTACGGAGTGAATGAAGAGTCGGATGGACGAAGCGTCTGGCCCTCCGGGGTGATGATTTCCACTGTGAAGTCGGACTGCGAGGGATGCTCGTTCGCAGGATTCGGGGAGGCAAGGAAACGCGGACGAAACAGCAGCATCTCGTGGCTCTGTCGCGCTGTCATCCAAGGAAAGTTGGAATGATTGTTTCGATCGACAAAAGCGTAAGTGCGGTCGCCGACGACGCCTGAAAACGTAACGAACACCTCAGACAGATCCTCGCCAGCCATGCTTTTGAAAGGATACCGGCGGAGAATCCGCAGAGTGCCGAGCTTCGTTCCTGTTTGGGAATCAGCCACGGGCTCACGCGCCTTGCCGTGCTGTTGTTCTGCTCGAAGACGAAACGAAACGCACAGGGCGAGCACGAGGGATAATCCCCGCCGCCGCGCATTTTTCGAAATACAGATTCAACCCCGCTAGATTTTCTTCATCGAGAGAAAAATCGATATTCTCGCGAAGATAGGTTTCGAGCGTAGGCACAGGAAGGTCCAGTTTTATGGACGCAGCTTCGGCGATCTCGCCGATGTGATCGAGTCCAAATCTCTTGGACTCCTGAAAGTCAGCGACGATTTCCGGCGTGATCTTGTCTTCACGTCCCGCCCAGATTGCCAGAACGCAGGGTTTGCCCGTCATTTCGCGCCACTGAAATGCCACGTCATAGACGAATAGCGCGGGATATCCTTGCACCGGCAGCTCGTCAGGATCTCCGTGGCAGCAATCTCCCTCTTTCGGTTTCTTGCCGAAGAGGTAGTCGAATTTCACGGCGATGCGCAGCGCCGGGTCGCCGATAATGAGCGCAGCATCGGCTTTCGCCAGCATTGCGGGAGGATCCGGCTCGGCGTCGATAAACTCCGGCGTAATGCCCCAGTTTTCCGCTGCCAGCACTTTTACGAGTGCGGTGGAACTTCGCGAACTGGTATCGAGCGCGACGCTGCGAACGCGGTCAATGGGCTTCTTCGAAACAACCAAAATGCTGTGTACTTCGTTTTTGGCGGCGATCGCCATTCCCGGTAAAGCTACGAGGCCTTCGATTCGCTGGTATTCGATGGCCGGAATAATGGCGACATCGACTTCGCTCTGCCGCAACGCGTCGGCGCACTTCGAGGGCAAGGCGAACGAAAGGTCGTATTTACCGGCAAGCGGCCCTTCCGTGAAGCCCCAAACGAGAGGAGCGGTGTTGAGATATTCGACGATGGAAATTCTGAGTTTGCTCATCGCAGTCGGAGGATGAATTAGAATTGTCAATATAACACAGGCCTACGGATTGAAACGAGAGCGGGCACAGCATAAGATGCCAGCAGATTTGCAGTAGCAAGGCTCGTAGATTTACATCGATGCGCTTCGCCACGCGCATCCCAGCCAGACGTGAGGTGAGCGTTCGTGAAAATCAAGATTTGGATTCTTGCATTCGGCCTGGTTCTTGCAACATCGGCCGCAATTTTTTCCAACGCGCCAAGGGCCGCATTCGCGGGTTCGCAGGAACTTGACGAAGGGGCCATCGCGTTGGTCGGTGCAAAGATATACGTTTCGCCGTACCAGGTGATCGGAAACGGAGTCGTCATTATCCGGGACGGAAAAATCGCAGCTGTCGGAAGCCGTGGGCAGGTCCACGTTCCTCAAGGTATGGGAATTGTGGATTGCAGCGGAATGACCATCATGGCCGGATTCCAGAACAGCCATGTTCACTTTACAGAGTCGAAATGGAATGAGGCGGCCAAATTGCCTGCGGACCAATTAACACAGCAGATGGAGGATATGTTCACGCGGTACGGTTTTACCAGCGTCGTTGACACAGGATCGAATCTCGAAAACACAAAGGCTCTGCGTCAGCGAGTGGATTCAGGAGAAGTCCTGGGTCCCCGAATCTTTACCGCTGGTACGCCGCTCTATCCGCCCGATGGAATTCCCTACTACGTGAAGAGCAGCCTGCCGCCGGACATCCTGAAACTGCTACCGCAACCCGCGACACCCGCAGATGCTGCGAAGCAGGTTGACGAGCACATTGCGCAAGGCGCGGATGTGATCAAGTTATTCACGGGCTCGTGGGTCGCTCGAGGGCAAGTAGTTACGATGCCGCCAGAGGTCGCCAAAGCAGCAGTGGATGAAGCGCACAAGAAAGGAAAACTCGTCTTTGCACACCCTTCGAACGTCGAGGGATTTCAGATTGCGCTGGACGCCAACGTGGACGTTCTTGCGCATTCCGTCGAAGACTTGCGTGGATGGAACCGGTCATACGCCAGGCAAATGAAACAGCAGGGGATGTGGATGATTCCTACGCTGAAGCTCTTCATGAAGGATTCGAATTTGAGGGATATTCTCGAAGAGGTGCAGGATTTTTCTGCTGCCAACGGACCGATTCTCTTTGGGACGGACGCCGGATTCATGGAAGACGACAACCCCACTGACGAGTATCTGCTCATGCAGCGGGCTGGTTTGGATTTCTCGCACATCCTCGAGTCACTGACCTCAGCTCCAGCAAGGCGGTTCGGCGAAATCAACATTCGCGGACAAGTGAAGCAGGGGTTGAACGCGGACCTCGTGGTGGTCGCGGGCGACCCCGAACACGACATTCGCGCGCTGACGCGCGTGAATTATACGTTTCGCGACGGCAGGATTGTTTATCCCATTGTTGAGCGCTGACCCTGAATCAGATGAGCCCAGAGCTCCTTGCCTTCGGACATTACGCTAGTTGTGCGGTCGCCGTTGCTGAATCGCTCGCCGGTCCAGGCTGCGGGAGCTCGCCGCGCTTCCCGTAAAAAATTAACGCGATAACTATGGCCATGAGCGCAAGGCCTGCGCCGAATTCCGTGGTGAGATATTTTGTCGCAAACGATGGTCGCGTCAGCGGGTCGAAAAACGATTGAATGAAAATATTGTGGCTCGCGTGCAAAAACATCCCGGTCCAGACGCTGCCGGACTTAAGCCGCATCCACGCAAATAAAAATGAGATCCCAATCACCATTACCGTGAAGCACATCAGCGAATACCACATCGGACCTTCGCCATGATAGTTGGCGAGCAAAATCAGCGGGTAGTGCCAAAAGGACCAAATAACTCCGCTGGTGAGCGCGACGCCGCCAAACGGCATGACTTTCGCAAGCTGCGGAACCAGAAATCCCCGCCACCCGAGCTCTTCGCCAAGGGCGGAGATGCACGAGCCGGCCATGCCCACCGTGGCGATGAACAGAAAATACGTGACGACAGATGATGACGGTGCTGCGCTGTGATGCAGCAATCGCTGAGCGAAGGTGGCGACGCGGGGCGCATGGAGGTTCGAGAAACCGAAGATCCACAAGGGCACGTAGACTGCAGCCGCGTATGCGAGGGGTATCCAATAGCTGGCGAATTGATATTTCGTCTTGCCCCAACCCCAGCCGTGTCCGCACAAATTCCCCTGGAAAACCAGTCGCGTCAAAAGCCCCGCCGTTCCCGGCGACCACATCAGGCCGAGGACAAAAAGGCCGCCACCTACGCCGAGCGATCCATTGTGAATAATCACGCGGTAAAAAATTGCGCTGAGAGCGAAGGTCAAAAGCAGGTAGACGAGAATCGAAAGCTTCGTGCGATTTGCTTGTTCATTCATACAATCAGGCGCCTCCGCACGCATCGATCACAGTTTAGATTCAACGACCGGCAAGCCCAATTCTGTTGCGGCACTATATATCCGAACGGGTTGCCGAAGCCCAAGAAAATGAACGAGCGTGAACCGCGCACGCCGATTCTGATATAAACACCGTCGGCAATCGTTCCGGGAGGGATCTATGAAGCGCATAGTTGGATTATTTCTCGCGATTTTGCTGGCAGTCATTATTCCGATCTCGCGCAGATGCGCGGCGGTTGCAGATGAGAAGCCGCTTCCCAGCATCAGCGAAAAAACCGCGAGCATGCAGAAGCTTCCGGGCTTTTTCACGTATTACTGGGATGCGCGCGAAGGAAAAATCTGGCTACAGATCGATAAGTGGAATACGGAATTTCTGTATGTGGAGTCGCTGCCCTATGGCGTGGGATCGAACGATATTGGCCTCGACCGCGGCCAGCCGGGCGAAACGCAAGTCGTGCACTTCGAGCGTAGCGGGCCGCGCGTTTTGCTGGTTGCCGAGAACGAACGCTTTCGCGCGGTCACGGAAGATCCAATCCAACAGGAAGCGGTCAAGCAAGCGTTTGCGCAGTCGGTGCTGTGGGGATTTGACGCGGCCGCGGCGGATAACGATTCTGTTCTCGTGGACGCGACCGGTTTCTTTCTCCGCGATTCGCATAAGATTGTCGCCAAGCTGCAAGCCACTCATCAAGGCACGTTTCGACTAGATCCGGCACGCTGCGCGATTTATCTGCCGCGGACTAAGAATTTCCCTGACAACTCGGATGTGGAAGCGACGTTGACTTTAACGGGCGAGAATCCCGGTCCTTGGGTAAGAGAAGTCACGCCGGATCCAAATTCGATTACCGTTCACACGCACCATTCGTTTGTTCAAGCGCCTCCTCCTGGATTTCACATGCGGGAGTTCGACCCGCGCTCGGGATTTTTCGCTATGCAGTACATGGACTTTGCAACACCAGTGGATGAGTCGATTCAGAAGCGCTACATCGTTCATTGGCGCTTGGAGAAAAAGGATCCATCCGCCGCGGTCAGCGAGCCAGTTAAACCAATTATCTATTACGTTGACCGCGCGGTTCCCGAGCCGTTGCGTTCAGCGCTGATGGAGGGTGCGAGTTGGTGGAATCAGGCATTCACAGCTGCGGGATACAAAGACGCCTTCCAGGTGAAGCTACTGCCCGAAGGCGTGGATCCCATGGATGTTCGCTACAACGTCATCGAGTGGGTCCCGCGATTCACGCGAGGATGGTCATATGGCTCGGCGATTTCCGATCCACGAGCGGGCGAAATTATCAACGGCCACGTCAATCTGGACGCGCTGCGGGTTCGCCAGGTGTTTTTGATTGCGCGAGGCTTGCTCGATCCATTTGGAAACGATCCCGTGGCACTGCGCAAAGCGAACGATATGGCACTAGCGAGAATTCGCCAGCTTGCCGCGCATGAAACCGGCCATACGCTGGGACTGATGCACAACTTCGCCGCCAGCATTGTCAACCGCGCTTCGGTGATGGACTACCCTTCGCCGCTGGTCACTGTAGGCGCTGACGGAGCACCGGATGTTTCCGATGCGTATGCGACTGGCATAGGCTCATGGGACAAAGTAGCCGTCACTTATGGCTACCGGCAATTTCCGGAGGGAACAAACGAGCGGCAGGCGCTGGATAAAATTCTGGATGATGCATTTTCGCGCGGCCAGCTTTATCTCACTGATCAGGACGCGCGTCCACTCGGATCGGCCAGCCCTGTCTCGCACCTGTGGGACGTGGGAAGCAACGACCTCGATGGGTTGAAGCAAGTGATGGCGGTGCGCGCGGCAGCGTTGCAACGATTCTCGCAGGATGTCATCCGTCCAGACGCGCCAATGGCGACGCTGGAAGATGTTCTCGTACCGATCTATCTCTATCATCGCTATCAGGTGAGCGCTGTTTCAAAAATGATTGGAGGTTTGAATTATTCGTTCGACGTGCGGGGCGGAGCGCAGAAGGGTCCGGAGATTGTCTCGGCAGACGAGCAGCGAGCCGCGATACGCGCAGTTCTCGACACGCTGCAACCGAACATTCTTGCGCTGCCCGAATCGCTGCTGAAACAAATCCCGCCGCGCCCTCCAGAATACGAATCATCTGACGAGAATTTCGCGCGGCAGACCTCTCCCGCATTCGATGCGCTGGCGCCAGCGGGATCGGCGGCGGAGATCGTCTCAAGCCTGTTGTTCGAACCAAACCGGGACCAGCGCATGGTGGAATACCACGCACGCGACGCGAGTTATCCGGGATTTGCGGAATTGATCGACGACGTGTTGAATGCAACGTGGAAGGCAGCGCCAGCGTCCGGATATGACGGGCAGATTCAGCAAACGGTCAACGCGGTTGTGCTCGACAATTTGATCGCGCTCGCTGCGGACGGCCAAGCAGCGCCGCAAACACGCGCAATCGCTTCGCTGAAGCTGGACGAGTTGAAGACATGGATGGAAACGCAGGCCCGGCCCGCTGACGATGCGTGGCGGGCACAGTTGTTCTATTCAGAGCACGAAATCGACGCATTCGAGAAAAACCCCACGGCAGCCCGTTTGGCGCACCCCGTGCCGCCTCCAGCGGGCGACCCGATCGGAGATGACGGCTGGCAATAGGACGTCTGTTAGTCAGAGCGACATTCCCATACTTGACAACAGTAGTGCCGCCTGCGTAGGCTCGACCGCGGACAATTAAACGAAAAATGGACCCCGACCAATACTTGGGATGGCTGGCGCTCGCGCTCACTCCGGGCTTGGGCGCGCGTCTGACTGGTAAACTGCTTCGAGAATTCGGTAGCCCGGAGGCGGTTTTCAACGCCTCGCTGACGGCTTTAGAGGCGCAGCATGTTCCCTCCGCGGTGGCGCAGGCGATTCATTCGCGCCAGTCCTTAAGCGCGGCGGCCAAAGAGCTTTCGCAAGCCGAAGCTGCCAAATGCCGCCTTATCACCTGGGACGAAACGTTGTACCCGCAGATGCTGCGGGAGATTTACGACCCTCCGCCGCTTTTGTATGTCAAAGGAAACGCAGAACTTCTGAATCGGCACTCGATCGGAATCGTCGGCACGCGACGCCCGACGCCCTACGGGAATCAAATGGCGGAGAGACTCGCGCGCGATTTGGCCGCTCGCGGGTTGCTGATCGTCAGCGGATTGGCGCGTGGAATCGATGCAACGGCGCACAAAGGGGCGCTGGGGCCAACTCAGGGAGCAACGGTGGGAATTCTCGGCTGTGGGGTGGACGTTATCTATCCGAAAGAGAACCGAAAGATTTTTGCTGAAATCGAGGAGCGAGGGGCCATCATATCGGAGTTCCCTATGGGAACGTTTCCGGCGCCACAGAATTTCCCGATACGGAACAGAATCATCGCGGGAATGACGCGGGGGGTTGTCGTGATTGAAGGCGCACAGTATTCAGGTTCGTTGATCACGGCTCGGCTGGCGATGGAGTTCAGCCGCGAAGTGTTTGCTGTTCCGGGCAATGCTACGCAGCCGGCGAGCTTTGGGCCGAATCAGCTGATTAAGCAGGGCGCGAAACTTGTGACGAGCTGGGAAGACGTTGTCGAGGAATTGCCGACGCCGATTCGCGCCGAGCTTTTGCCCGTGGAGACAACGAACGGCGCAGAGCGGGCATCGCTTGTGGAAGAGGGGCTCTCGCCCGCCGAGAAGACGCTTTACGCATTGCTGGCAGTGGATTCGTCGAAACACGTGGACGAACTCGTCGAGCAGTCGAGGATGAATTCGTCCGAGGTTCTTTCGGCGCTCTTTGAATTGGAAATGAAAAGCCTGGTACAACAATTGCCAGGCAAGCAGTTTTTGAAGGTGATGCTGTAGCCCGCGAGAAGCGGAGAAGGAAAAATTTAGGATTACATGGCGCGTTCTCTAGTAATCGTTGAATCGCCCGCTAAGGCGAAAACAATCAATAAATACTTAGGCCGCAACTACACCGTGCGGGCGTCGTACGGCCACGTGAAGGATCTGCCCAAGAAAGAACTGGGCATCGATATTAAGAAGGATTTTGAGCCTACGTACGATGTGATTCCCGGCAAATCAAAAATCCTCAACGAAATAAAGAAGCTGGGCAAGGAAGCCGACGCCATCTACGTCGCCACCGACCCTGACCGCGAGGGCGAAGCCATCGGCGCCCACCTGGTTGATTTTCTGACCGGCACGGAGACAGCCGTCGAGCCAGAGGAGACGAACGGCAGCAACAACAATGGCAAGGGCGAGAAGAAGGCCAAGAAGCTGCAAGCCAAAAAGGCAAGATCGAGCAGGAACAAAGTTGACCGACGAAAGGTGTTCCGCGTGATGTTCCACGAAATCACGCCGAAGGCCATTAAGGCGGCATTTGAGAATGCCGGGGCGTTGAACACGAATCTGGTTGATGCGCAGCAGGCGCGCCGGGTGCTAGATCGTTTAGTCGGCTACAAGATTTCACCGCTGCTGTGGGACAAAGTTCGCCGGGGGCTTTCCGCCGGCCGCGTCCAAACCGTGGCACTGCGGCTGATCGTTGACCGCGAGCGCGAGATTCGCGCTTTCAACCCCAAAGAATACTGGACGATTCACGCGATGCTCGCGGGAGCAGAGCCGCCGGCGTTTGAAGCGAAACTGTGGCGCTACAAGGGCGAAGAAATCGAGGTTCCGAACGAGGAAAAAGCCAAGGGAATCGTAGACGCGGTCGAGCGCGTTTCATGGCAGGTTTCAAACGTCACACAGAAGGAGAAACGCCGCTGGGCTCCTCCGCCGTTCACGACGTCCAAGCTGCAGCAAGCTTCTTACAATCGCCTGCGGTTTTCCGCCAAGCGCACGATGACGTTAGCCCAACGCCTTTATGAAGGTGTGGATCTGGGCGATGAAGGCTCGGTGGCTTTGATCACGTACATGCGCACCGATTCCGTGAACGTATCCAATGACGCGATTGCGCAAGTGCGGGATTTTGTGGGTTCCAGTTACGGCCCGAAGTACTTGCCGGAGAAGCCGAACTATTTCAAATCCAAGAAGCAGGCGCAGGAAGCTCACGAAGCGATCCGGCCTACGGATGTGACCCGGTCGCCGGAGGACGTGAAGCGTTATTTGGATGAGGACATGTTTAAGCTGTATCAGCTGATCTGGCAGCGCTTCGTCGCTTCGCAAATGGTTCCAGCGGTGTTCGACCAGACCACGATCGATATCTCCGCGGGCGACTACACGTTCCGTGCCAACGGCTCGGTGATGAAATTCGACGGCTACCTTGCTGCGTATTCCGCGTCCCGCGAAGATGAAGACAAGGGTGAAGCCGCAAACGCCACTCCCGGCGCAACGCCATCCGCCGAAGATGATGCTGATGCCGAGGGCCGCACGCTTCCGCGCGTCAGCGAAGGCGAAAAGCTGGAACTGCAAAAAATCCGGCCGGATCAGCATTTCACAGAACCGCCGCCGCGATACACGGAAGCCACGCTGGTCAAGGAGCTGGAAGACAAGGGCATCGGGCGCCCGTCCACGTATGCGGCGATCATCTCCACCATTGTCGAGCGCGAGTATGTCAATAAAGACCAGGGCCGCTTTACGCCCACGTTGCTGGGGGAGAAAGTCAGCGACCTGTTAGTTAAAAGTTTTGAAGATATTTTTGATGTGGGCTTTACGGCACGCCTCGAGGATGAGCTTGACGAAATTGAGGAAGGAAAACTCCCGTGGCGCAAGTCGGTGAAGGTCTTTTGGAAGCATTTCGAAGATGATTTGGAAAAGGCCGAAGGCGAGATGGAGTCGTACAAGGCTGGAATTCCGACGGATGAAGTTTGCCCGAAGTGCGGTAAAGGCAAGCTTCTTGAACGCATCAGCCGCCACGGATTTTTCCTCGGCTGCGAACGCTATCCGGACTGCGACTATATTCGCGACATTGCCGATGCCGCTGAAGAGGTCGAAGGCGCAAACACGGTCGAGTATTGCCACAATTGCGGACGGGAAATGGTGATCAAGCGCGGCCGCTTCGGCGCGTTTCTCGCTTGCTCCGGATATCCCGATTGCAAGACAACACGGCGCCTCGCTGCAGGCACTCGCAAAGCGCGCCTTCCCGACGAGCCGCTTGATGAAAAGTGTCCGCAGTGCGGCGAGCAGCTTTTGAAGCGCCATGGCCGCTTCGGAGAATTTATCGGCTGCTCGAAGTATCCCAAGTGCAAGTACACGCGCCCGATCACCCTTGGAATCAAGTGTCCCAAGTGCGCCGAGGGAGAATTTGTGCGGCGAGGAACCGCGAAAGGGCGGGGGCGCGGTAGGATTTTCTACGGCTGCAGCCGCTATCCCGATTGCGATTTCACGACCCCGAATGAACCGGTCGCGGAGCCGTGTCCGAAATGCGGAGCGCCATTCATCGTGCTGAAGAGAACCAAGCAAGGCGTATTCCGTTCGTGCCTGAAGGAAGGCTGTGACTGGGAAGCGCAAGCGCCGGAAGAATCGCCCGTGCAAAACGCAGAACCGGTCGAAGTCACAGCGAAAACATAGGAACGCCGGCTGCCATGGAAACCATTGAAGCGGCCATTGCAAAATTTCTCTACTACCTCCAGTACGTTCGGAATGCCTCGCCGAGGACAATCGAAAATTACAAGGTTGACCTTGAGCAGTTCATGGCTTATGTAACTCCACCTGGCGAAAAACCGATGGCGCTTGACCTGGTGGATCATCTGATCATTCGGGAATTCATAAATCATCTTTACGATCGCGGCCTCGAGAAGAGCTCTATCGCGCGCAAACTGGCGGCCGTGCGTTCTTTTTTCCGGTTTTGTGTCCGTGAGCGCATCGTGAAAAAAGATCCAGCATGCCTCGTATCGCGCCCTAAGCTGCCGAAGCGCGTGCCCAGTGTTTCGACCCCCGAGGAAATGAATAGCCTGTTGGATCGGCTGACTCCAGAAACCATTGCGCAGGCGATGAACAAGAAGGTCGGTAAAAGTTCAACTGTTAAGGCAAATCAAATCTCGCGCGATCAAACCCTTCGTGACCGTGCAATCTTGGAGATGCTGTATGGATGTGGCATCCGCGTGAGTGAGCTCACTGGATTGGACACCTCCAATATTGACTCGAGCGAGCGGATGGTTCACGTGTACGGCAAGCGGCGCAAGGAGCGCGTAGTGCCGTATGGCAGCAAGGCGCATGCGGCGCTGGAACAGTACTGGCCTGTGAGGCAACGCATCATTGAGCGCACGAAGTCTAGCGGCCGCAACCAAGCTGTGTTCCTGAATAACCGTGGAGGCCGTCTGACGAAACGCCAGGTTTTCAATGTCGTTAGAAAATATGCCCGGCTGCTGACTCCAAATCTTGACTTGCATCCGCATTCGCTGCGTCACGCGTTCGCCACTCATTTGCTCGCCGATGGCGCTGATCTGCGGGCCATTCAGGAGCTCTTGGGACACGCCTCACTCTCCACAACGCAACGCTACACTCACGCCACGATCGAGCAACTGATGAACGTCTACGACAAGGCCCACCCTCACGCCTGATGTTTATGACTTAATCGACCGACACTTCAATCCTTCATCTTCATTGTTGTGTGTCCTTGTGCAGTTTGACCGTTACGGAAAGTCTCAGTTAGCATCGATTCATTCCGATGAGCATCTGCACAGTGTGAGCGAATAGAAAACATGGCCAAACACGTCATTTTCGGCACGGCGGGGCACATCGACCACGGCAAGTCTGCCCTGGTGGAAGCCCTTACCGGCACGCATCCAGATCGCCTCGAAGAAGAGAAACGCCGCGGAATCACGATCGATCTTGGGTACGCGTTCCTCAACTTGGGCGATGTGCAGGCAGGATTCGTGGACGTCCCCGGGCACGAAAAGTTCGTTCGCAATATGCTCGCAGGCGCAGGTGGTATCGATATCGTGTTGCTCGTCGTGGCAGCGGACGAATCCATCAAGCCTCAAACGCGCGAACATTTTGAGATTTGCAAGCTCTTGGGCGTCAAGCGCGGTCTCGTAGTCATAACAAAGTCTGACTTGGTGGATGCGGACACTTTGGGACTCGTGAAGCTCGATCTGGAAGAATTTGTGCGTGGATCATTTCTGGAGGGTGCTCCGATTCTTGCCGTGAGCGCTCGTACCGGTGATGGGCTCGAAGAGTTGAAAAGCGAGTTGCATCGCGTCGCGCTCGAATCGCCCTTAAGAAATACATCGCAGCATGCTCGACTGCCTATTGATCGTACGTTCGTCATGCAGGGATTCGGAACTGTGGTGACCGGAACGTTGATCTCCGGGACGCTGATATCGGACCAGGAAGTCGAGCTGTTGCCAGCGAAAAAGCGTTCGCGCATACGTGGCCTGCATTCCGGTGGACATGCCGTAGCGCACGCCTCCGCAGGCCAGCGCACTGCCGTTAACCTTGCCAACATCGAAGTCGGAGAAGTTGAGCGTGGAATGGTGCTGGCCCCAGCGAGTGTTTTTCGTTCTACCAGCCGTCTGGACGCGCGAATCGTTCTTCTGTCGTCCGCGCAAAAACTGAAGGAGCATTCCCGCGTTCATTTCCATTGCGGCGCTGCGGAAAGAGTTGCGGATGTGAGTCTGTTAGGCGTGAACAATCTTCCGCCTGGCGGCGCAGTGTTTGCGCAGCTTCGCCTTGATGCGCCGTTGTTGGTGCTTCCTGGCGACCGCTTCATCATCCGGCAGTTTTCACCTGTGGTGACGATCGGGGGAGGCGTCATTTTGGATGCCTTGGCACCGCGCCATAAGAAGCGCGATGCGGGCGTCCTGGAGTTCCTAACCACACTGGAGAATGGAAACCGGGAGGAAATCCTGCATGCCGTCGTTGCCGCAGACGCATACGGAGTGGATATGCCTCAACTTGTCGCGCGTACAGGATGGCTCGAAAGCGAGCTGCGCGAGATTGCGCGAAAGCTCGACGATGCCAAGAAAATTCGACTCATATCGGCCCAGCCCTGGATCGCAATCTCTTCGGACGCAATGGCCGGATTAGTCCAGAAGGCAGAGCGCGAGGTAAATGAGTTCCACTCGACACATTCCCTTGCACAAGGCATTGCCAAACAAGAGCTGCGGGGGCGAATTGAGACCCGTCTTCGCGGGGAAACATTTCGCGCAGTGCTCGATGAACTTGTTCGGCAGGGGAAGATTGTCGTAACCGGAGATACCGTACAGCGCGCGAAGCGAGAGATTCCGCTCTCCGATCAGGAATCGAAAGCAAAAGATCAAATTGCGCGGGAATTTGAGCGCGCTGGCCTCGCCGCGCCTTCACTGAATGACGTGCTCAACCACTCTGGCGTCGATCTAGCCCGGGCGCGCAAGCTCCTGCAGTTGCTGATCCGAGAAAAGGTTCTGGTGAAGGTCACAGAAGAAATGGTGTTTCACGCAACCGCGCTGACAAAACTCTCCACTCTTCTTTCTGGATACAAGCGTGCTTCTGGGGAACGCCTGCCGATTGCCGCTTTCAAGGACCTTGCCGGCGTAAGCCGCAAGCACGCCATACCCTTGCTGGAATACTTGGACCGGACAGGGTTGACGCGGCGCTCCGGCGATGAGCGTGTTATACTGTAAGCGAATTACACCCGACAGTATTCGTATGGGCTATGCTACGCCCTGAGTCGGAAAGGCGGCGAAATATGTGGCATCATGCGATTAACCTCGTGGCGATATTGGATTCGCCAATGGACATCGCCATTGTCGTTTTGGTTGTGCTGGTTCTTTTCGGCGGCAAGAAAATTCCCGAGATGATGCGCGGAATCGGAACTGGCATCAAGGAATTCAAGCAAGGAATGCGCGACGAGCCGGCTCCGGCGCCTCCGCCGTCAACGACGACCGCGCCGCCGGCGGCTGAACCCAAAAAGTAAAAGCCAGCTCGGATCTGGTTGCTTCAAGACCTTTGCTTACTGTCCTCGACACACCTTCTGTCACTGCAACTTCAATTGACGCAGAATCACGTACAGGCGCGCCAGCGGAAGTCCCATCACATTGAAATAGCAGCCATCGACGCGAGGGATGAATTTCCCTCCGCGACCTTGAATTGCATAGGCGCCCGCTTTGTCAAAAGGTTCTTCGCTTCGAATGTATTCGTCGATTTCCTTTGCCGAAAGCGGCGCGAATTCCACACGCGTCTTTTCCACCGCAACAATTGTTCGGCGCGACCGTTTGTCGAGAACAGCGAGGCCAGTGAACACCTCATGCCATTTGCCGCTTAAGCGGCGAAGCATCCTCCGGGCGTCGTCCTCGGATTCTGGTTTGCCGAGCACGTGTCTGTCGACAGCCACAACGGTATCCGCCGCCACAATGGCGCTGAAATCCTTCTGGCCGTTTTCACGCAGGAGGCGCATCGCAGTCTGCGCCTTAAGTCTTGCAACGCGCCGCACGTAGGTACCGGCTGCTTCTCGAGGCAATCGCGTTTCGTCAACCGACGCGGGAAAAACTTCGAAATCGAATCCGGCATTGCGCAGAATTTCAGCCCGCCGAGGCGACGCTGAGGCCAGAATCAGCTTTGTAGGCTTTGACACGGAGCAGTATTAAATGACCACCGATTCCTGATATTCACCGAACGCGCGGCGGAGCGTGTCAGAGATTTCGCCAACCGTAGCATAGGACTCGACCGCAGCAAGAATGGCGGGCATCAAGTTTTCACTCGTTCGCGCGCGCCGGTCAATTTCATTCAGAGCAGCTTTTGCTTTCGCTGTGTCTCGGTGGGCCCGCAAGGCCTTGAGGCGGGCGACTTGCGATCGCTCAACTTCGGGATCGATTCGCAGCGTCGGAATCTGCCGCCCTTCATTTTCTGTAAATCGATTCACGCCGACAACGACGACTTCACCGCGCTCGACCGCCTGCTGGTATTCGTATGCAGCTTGCTGGACCTCTGCCTGCACAAAACCTGCTTCAATAGCGCGCAGCATCCCGCCAAGCGAATCAATCTTGGCAATGTACGCCGAAGCCCCGCGCTCAATTTCGCCAGTTAGATACTCGATGGCGTAAGAGCCGCCCACGGGATCGATGGTGTTCGCTGCGCCCGTTTCCGCCGCGATGATCTGCTGCGTACGCAATGCCAACAGGGCCGATTGTTCCGTCGGAAGAGCAAGTGCTTCGTCCAGGCTGTTTGTATGCAAGGACTGGCAGCCGCCGAGAACCGCGGCCATGGCCTGCAACGCCACGCGAACGAGATTGTTCTCCGGCTGCTGCGCCGTCAGCGTTGATCCGCCGGTTTGTGCGTGGAAGCGCAGCAGCATGGATCGCTGATCGCGCGCGCCGAAGCGGTCACGAACGATGCGCGCCCACAGCCGCCGCGCGGCGCGGAATTTCGCCACTTCATCGAGCAAGCCATTGTGCGAATTGAAGAAAAATGAAATTTGCGGCGCAATATCGTCGGCCTTCAGGCCCGACGCGACCGCCGCGTCAAGGTATGCAATTGCGTTCGCCAGCGTAAACGCAACTTCCTGCACCGCCGTCGAGCCAGCTTCACGGATGTGATAGCCGGAAATGGAAATTGCGTTCCAGTTGGGAATCTCCGTGCGGCACCACGCAAAAATATCGGTGACGATTCGCATCGCCGGCCGGATCGGATAAATGTAGGTTCCGCGCGCGATGTATTCTTTGAGGATATCATTCTGCACCGTTCCCGAGAGACGCCGCAGATTCGCATTCTGTTTTTTCGCCACGGCGACGTACAAAGCCAGCAGAATCGCCGCCGTGGAATTGATGGTCATCGATGTGGAAACGCGATCCAACGGAATGCCTTCGAAGAGCGTTTCCATATCCTCCAGCGAGTCGATTGCGACTCCAACTTTGCCTACTTCGCCGAGGGCGAGTTCGTGGTCGGAATCCATGCCAATTTGCGTGGGAAGGTCGAATGCAACGGAAAGGCCGGTTTGCCCTTGCGAAAGTAGATAGCGATAGCGCTGATTCGACTCCACTGCCGTGCCGAATCCGGCATACTGGCGCATCGTCCACAACCGCCCGCGGTACATCGTGGGGTAAGCGCCCCGGGTAAATGGGTACTGTCCAGGAAATCCAACGTCGCGCTGAAAATCGAAATTGGGAATACTCTCGGGGCCGACGAGCGTTTCAACCGGTAGTGCGCCGGGCGTTACTTTTCTGTCTTCGATTTTCGCACTGTTTTTGGTCATCGTCGTTCAGAGCATGCCCGCATCACCGAATGCGGCGAGCATTGCGAAAAGAAGAGATGCAGAAGAAGGCCATCATCGCCGCATACGCCGCCGCGAACACCGCAATCCACTGCCCGTCCGGCCGATGGATTTGCTTCCACGAAGCCGAGCCCGCATAGATGGCCAAACCCCCGAAAAGTGCGCCGGCGGCTTCATGAAAAAGCTGGCGGAGCAGCTTCCAGAAAACGCGCAGCGTAGTTGCGCCCGCGCGCCACGCAGCTACCAGCCAATGCGGCCCCCCTACGGAGCTCATGGGGATTTATTCTATTACATCCGGTCGCGAGTTGCCGTGTTCGTACCAGCACTTGTATCTTTCTCTGCAGCGACCTAAAATCAAGATAGAGTAGGGGAGGTAAACAGTGCGTCTCGACGATCATCTCAAAGCTTTGCTTCGCGAATTAGGGCACGCCATCAACGACTCGGTGGCCGATTCGGAGAAAATCGCCGAAGCAATCAGCAACGTCCGCGCGGCAGGCTATGACATCGTGCTCAAACTCGACGCCACCATTGGTCTGGCGCAACGGCCCGCGCAGGATGAGAAAATGACGACGCATGACCGGCGCTTTTTGGAGGCGCTGCATATTCGCGTGGACGAGGAAGTCCTCGACGAACAGGCTGAC